>Ga0209389_1003653_pt1 | contig 12496 bp, 9 predicted proteins | sample CowpearedBW_FD_187526 | JGI IMG/M metagenome (GOLD analysis project Ga0209389, IMG submission 187526) | Root nodule microbial communities of legume samples collected from California, USA - Cow pea red BW (SPAdes) (version 2) | ecosystem: Host-associated > Plants > Roots > Nodule | place: USA... | reverse complement strand
ACCCGTTGGGTTTGAGGATGGGGATGGGGATGAATTTTTATTATGGGGATGGGGATGGGATCATGATACCCGTACCCGCCCCGCCCCGTTGCCATCCCTATATGCTACCACTATTTTTGTGTCCCCTGTTCTTGCATGTCTATTGTCCCCACGTCATGCCACTTTTGACTCCTTATCCTTCTCCTTCTCCTATTCTTCCTCCTCCTACCCATCATTCTTGTCGTTGTTGTCACCTCTTCTTCCTCCACTTGTTTTTTCTCGCCCTTATTCTCTTCCTCTTTCCACTCATCTCAATTTAAATTATAACAAATATTTCGTCTGATTTGACGGTAAAGTTGCTACACATTTTATCAATGAATTTACAGACAAAATTATTAATGGATTTTGAAAAATACAATTATCGAAAAATTTTTTAAAAAAAATTACAGATAAATTTTAAAAATTTCAATTATCGATGAATTTATTGATGAATTTTTAAAAATACGCATTACCAATAAATTTTACCACGACATAGTGAAAGTTAAAGATGAGACTTTAGGACTCATTGACAAAATTAAAATTTTTGAATTACGAACGATTTTATTGTTTAATATTTCTACCGGTAATTAAAATGTTAAAATATGTCCATAAAATTGGTCAATAAATATTGTTTTACAAATGAATTTTGTTTTTGGTAAAATTTATTGGTATTTGCTACTTTTCCAAACTTTCATGTGTTGGTAAAATTTATCAGTAATATAATATTTTCTTATAATGATTGGTGTGTATTATTTAGTTTCAACAAAATATAGAACATGGCAAAACATATACTAATAAGGTTTTCTTTGAAGTTTTGATAGCCAATAGCTTTAATTTAAAGTTTTAAAATTCGTATCACATGGATCGAATTTCATTTGGATCATAGTTAAATTATTAAACTTTGAAATAATATCTTGACTTATTTATCTTAATAATATTTAGTTTATTATTATATTTTAAATTTTTTTAATTTCCATTCCTTTAAAAGAAAAAATGTTTAAAATTTAAAATAAAATAAAAGCTAATACATGGTGAGAATTTGTGCACCTTTAGTCAGCTATTATAATGTTTAAACATTTTGTACAAAAACTTACTCAATTCTTAAGGTCGATAGAATAACTGTTTAACCTAGCTAATTTTATAAGTATTATCGTTGATTGCATATTATTAATGCTTAAAATATTATTTTCTTATTTAAAAATATATTTTTAACTAAAAAAATATTTCTTCTAATAACAAATTTGTTAACTAACGTTGTTGTTTAACTGTAGTAAAGTATTTTCATCACAAATAAACTTTAAGTAAGTTGCTAGGAATAATTATGTTGTTTAAAAAGTCAAAATTTAAACTTTTTTTTAGAAAGCTCACTTTTAAGTATGTGTTTGGATTTTATTTAAAAAATCACGTTGGATTGAATTCGATTGAATTTAAAAACCAATAACAGATTGTAATTTTAAACTAACTAGAATATAAATTGAATTCAACTTCTAATTGGATTAAAAAACATTAAATATGTTGACATAATATTCAATATATTCTAAAACATTTAAAAATATTAAAAATGGTACGTTTTATGTCTTTTGTATATTAAAAACGAAAAAAATTAAATATATTTTTTTTAAATTCACCGCAACACATTGTTAAACAAATAGTCCTAAAAACATCTGAAATAAACTTAAATAAAATTAGACAATAAATATGAAGAAAAGTGAACTGTTTTGATTTCACATTTTTTAATATGAATCTCATGGTATCCCCACATGCGAATCAGTATTGCATGTGTACGTAATAAATTAAATCTTGCTAATACTAATTTTCATAAAGTTAATTTAATTATAATAAAAATATCGTAAAAACAAACTTGATTATGATTGATACAATAAATATGCCAAACAAGTTTGACCCACTATTTGTCAATATATTAATATTTTAGTTTGTTGAACAAAGAAAGAAAATGTTATTTTATAAACTAAAATCAATAAACAACAAATTTAAAACATTTAAAATTATAATATCAGATGTTTTTTAATTAAAATTAATAGACAATTAAGACATGCAAGTAAGAATAAAATAACAGTAATTTGAAATGAGAAAAACAATTTTTTTTCTTGGATGATGTGTGAATACACTTTGAAAGTATTAAAATTGTTTATTTAAGAAAGTGAAGAAAATAAAAGGTCCACTCTTCCAATTGCTACATCTCCAAGTTGAATGGTATGAAAGTAACTTGCTACCTAGTAAAAAAGTGAGTAAATTATTACCATATTTTAAAATTAATAGTCAGAAACTTAATAATACCGAAAAAAGATTAAAATCATTAATTTATTTAACTAATTTAACCCGAAAACACGTATGTGTAAGATTTTATTTCCTTTTATAATATACGCGCAAACATATTGCCATGATTTCGAGTAATTCCATCAGAAAATATATGCACCGTTAGATGAGTGGACTCAGTATGCAAAACGGACGGAAAATAATCGCTAAGTGGAACCAAAAGCGTGACCAATTTGAATTCAAAATCTAAGTTAACGTTACGATTCCGTAGCTGAGGCTCGGAACTCAAAGCTAACCCCGAACCAAAGCAAAAACCCCATTCTAACTCCGGAAAACAACCACTCTTCTACTCTTCTCACTTTTCTGGGTTCTTTCTTTTTGAATCCTTTGCAGAAGACCCGCATAAAAAAGATCATTTTTTGGGGTTCTCTTCAACTTGGGTATGAACATATTTTGGTTTAGGAACAAAAACTAAGTGCCATCTTGGGTTGTGCTTCTTTTGTGTGATCATTTTGGTTTTCACTCTCATTTCTTAAAACCTTGCAGGAACCGGGTTTTTGGGTTTCTTTTTTATTAATCATGGAGGGTGGTACGATAGATAAGACTCGTGATTTCAACATGGCTTCAAGAAAAGCTGAAGAAGCGGGTCAGTTTGTGATTCCCTCAGACAAGGGTTCACTTTTGCGCTTGTTTGTGTTCCAAGATGTTTACTTGATGATGATTACTGATGAAGAAAAACTTCCATTTAAAATTACGCAGCTTGCAGACGCTATAAGGCAACTCAATGGCTAGAAAGCCTAGTGGGTCCTCTTGGTATATCGAGCCAGCCTACAGAGAGAGAACTCATTTCTTGCTTGAAAAATGGTTTGATTCTTTGCAATGCCATTAACAAGATTCATCCAGGAGCAGTGCCTAAAGTACTAAATTACGATCCTTAATACAATTTATGTTTATTTATTGTATATTCAAATAAAAAGCTATGGTATAGTTAACTGAGTGGTCAATTGGTAGCAGGTTCATATTGGGAAGTTTGAGTTTTTCATTTTTATTCTCTCTTTTTCTTCTCCCCACAAAATGCTTAAACCACTATTTGATGATGTTTTTTTAAGGTTGTGGTTGTGGATAATCAAATGACGTCACAACCACTTACCTGGGATTCTCAGCCATTGCCCGCCTATCAGTATTTCGTAAATTTACGCAACTTTCTTGCTGCAATGGAGGAATTAAATCTTCCGGCTTTTGAAGCTTCTGATCTTGAAAGGGTATGTTTTTTTTTTTTTTTATAGCTTTCACATTTTCCACTTGCACTTCTAAATAATTCACGCGCAGTGCTTATTTTGATGTATGTAGCTTTGTGCAATTGGTGTAATCTAAAAAGAGAAGGAAAAGCATTTTTATCTATAAATTTGATAGTGCTGTAGCGTTTGATTATAGATGTATGAACAAGTATGTTGGTTATTTATTTTCAGGATACACTAGAGATGGGATCGGCAGCCAAAGTGGTTGATTGCATTTTGGCACTTAAATCGTTTCAAGAGTTGAAGCAGATGAACAATCAGAATGGATACAACAAATACATAAAATCTCCTTTACCTATGAGAATGCATTCAAGACCTGCAGCTGCACCACCCTCTGATGCTTGTAGGCACTTGGATTTGTCTACCACAATGGAAAAGATTCCTCCCTCTGAGAGTAATTTTTCAAATCGAGAAGGTTTAATCTTGATCCCTTAATCTTGTTAATGTATTTGTATGATCTGATATACATCTGAGATGAAGGCGAGCATCACAGGATAATGCAAGCTACCAGAGTTTGCCTGTTGCCATCACTTAAGAGGAAAATCAGTTTGGAATCATGCGACTCTTAATATGCTCTTTCTAAATTTTCACTCAACAATCAATTGTTGACATCATAAAATTTGTTTGAAAAAGAAATCAATTACATGATCGAGTGTGGTTGTAATTTTTTAAAGCTTACTCAATGAATAAAAGAAGACTGGATGTTTTTTATCTGGGCTAATTCATTCTAAATCCTTGAGTGAAAACAATGTAAAACTCCAACATACTATTATTATTCATCTCTTGCTATAATGAAAGAAAGAAAATGTTGTTCTACTTTTTGAAAAAATAAACTATATTTTGTTTTGATTGCATATGATCAGACAATTGTTATTGGTTTTTCCATTTAGACTTTGTTTGATAAACTATCTTTGTATTCTTCTGTGCACTTGAATGATTGTAATTTTCTTGCTACTACTGTTATTTGATGCACAGCAGAAATTGTGGAATTACTTGCCAAGCAACTAGTTGACCGTATGTTAGACGCCAAAGAAAATATTGATGGAAATATCATTGCTTCTCTCCGTAAAGAACACCTGGTAGAGGTAAGTAGTAATCATATGAACAAATAAGTCTAATTGAAAGTAGGATTCAGTCAGCAAATGCCTAAACAAACTTTTTAAGGAATCTGAAAAATGAAAAGTTTCTAATGAAAGGGTTTTACTTTTTCTTTAATATTTTATACTTTATATTTTTGAATTTGGTGTGCTTGTTGGCATTTTTCTTAAAATTAACATACTGAAATAAGAAGTAGATTGATTAGCCATCAAGTGTTCTATCTACCACCTAATTTCTTTCAAATATTGCAGGATCCAATAAAGGTTTTTAATCAGATAATGGCATGTTGTAATGGGGAACAACCACCTACAAGATTGCGTGAGGTTAGTTTGAGTATATCAAATTTAGGCTGGTTTGGATGAGTATTGTTCTCCCATCCTTCTTGCTGAAATTGCGTGGGATTAAGATAAAAAATTGCCAACAATCATACTTGGTTTCGTAAGCCAAAGAGCCAATATTGTGGTTAGAGTGAATGAGTTTATATTGATTCATAGAACTTACCACTATTGGCTGCCAACTTGAAGTCGTCTTAAAGGACAACTGAATAAGGCTTATCTGTCTTTCTAGCCTAGCATTCACTTATATTAAACTTTGCAAGATTCTGAAACGAACATTGATGATATCATGGTTTATTGTCAATATTCTCTTTGCCTCAGCTGTCGCTATTATTCTTGACCTAATGTAATTGCCATTGCTTCTTAAGGATTTTGATAAAGAACAGGGGTTATCACTTCATTCCACATCTACACAATCTGATGTTTTATCTGCTCCTGACAATTCTAAGGTACCTTTTCTTTTCTGTAATATATTTCATACTAGAATAGTTACGAATGATGGTTAAAACATAGAGTAGCAGTGAATAATTATGTTCGAAGGAAAGAATTGAAATGATTATCATAGTTTGACATGTTAATGTGGCTTACCAAATTTTATCCCATAAAAAAATGTGTTTTTACCACAACATTTAGATCATCAGTTTTGTAATGCACTGGGTATAATTTATCTCAATTTTGGATTCTAATTTGCCCAATTTGCAATTTGTACAGCGTTGCCAAACTTGTCCCGGAAAATGCAAGTGCAGCCAGGAGCATCTCTTAAACATGCAGGAAAAAGAACTTGTGGTATGCATTTGTACAACTTGTTTCACTTTAAGCAACGAATTGGAGTTATTTTAATTATAAATCAAAATGTAGAACTATGCTCAGTGTAGGAGGGCTGAATTACAATTTAACAAACAGATAAAACAACTGAGAAGGTTATTGCAAAATACTGTGTCTCGCTACTCTTTATAGTAATTTTTGTCTCACTGAAACTTCAATTGCTTTTGTTGCTTGTATACTGTTTCTAGAGTAAAGAAGAGGGAAAACATCACATTCAGTGCAATAGATATGCAATAAACGAGAGTGATATCTGATGTATAAACTTGTTCTCTAGTGATTTAGGAAATATGAAGGCAATTGTCCTTTTTGTGCCAGGTCGTAAAAATCTGGTTATTTCTGATATTCTTTCCAAGTAGAACCTAAAGGGATAGTACTGAGATAATTCTTTGTTAGAAACACAGATTGGGTCTACTGCTTTTGTTGAGGTGTGTAAATTTCTTTTTTCAGGATCTCAAGGCTTTGAAGTTGAAAATTAAGAAAGAGTTTGAAGAGATGCAGTCACAGTTTCAAGGATTTTTTTATGACATTGGTATGAATAACCATTAACTTTGCCAGTTTTTTTTAAACCTCATCGTTGGCAAAATAAGACTTAGTTGCTTTTCTTTGCTTACTTTCAATGGCTCCTCACTATAAAAATGATGCATGTTGCTTGAGTTAAATGAGACAAACATCAATCACTGTATATCCCAATGATTTTAAACTTCATCTTTCTGTTACTTAGCTTTTTGGGGTTGGTGGGATGACTTTCTAGAAAATAAAAATTAATGGGGGTGATGGTCAGGTTAAAGAAATGTATGTGTTTTAAGAGGTGAATTTCTACTCTGTACCTGTCTATACAAAATGACCTTTGCTTCTGAAAACTCTGTTAATAGTCCTGTGTTATGTTGCTTCATGAATTCAGGAAGTCAAATACAGGAGATGTCAACTAAAGCTATTGGATATCACAGAGTAGTAGAAGAGAATAGGAAACTATACAATATGGTCCAAGATTTGAAAGGTTGAAATACTTTTAGTTTTGATTATGTTTAATGTATAATGCCACTTTCTTTTTGTGTATTCTTAACAATAAGCTAGTTTTGAACTCAGGTAATATTCGAGTTTACTGCAGAATCAGGCCATCATTCCGGGCTGAATCAAGGAATATTGTTGATTTTATTGGGGAAGATGGTTCTCTATTCATTTTAGATCCATCAAAAACACTCAGAGATGGAAGGAAACTTTTTCAGTTTAATCGTGTTTTTGGTCCAACGGCTGGCCAAGGTAGAGTTCCTGAAACCAATAGTATTTTGAAACCAGTGTGACTACCTTTTTCTTTTACCATCTTTTTGTTGAAATTTACCGATTTGTACTCAGATGAGGTTTACAAGGATACTCAACCATTGATTAGATCTGTGATGGATGGATACAATGTTTGTATTTTTGCTTATGGCCAAACTGGGTCTGGGAAGACTCACACCATGGTAAGATACTGAATATCACTCTGCTTCAGTTCCATCATGATGTGTTGTTTAAATTGATTCTAAAAGAAGAAAACCAAATGAAAATTGCATTTCAGATAGGAAATAAACTAATATTGCATTACTATTGTGGCCACTGGTCAATGCAAGAACCTGCATGCAACGACTGTTCATTATGTTTACAGACTGAAAACCTAGATGATTCAATAAAATATTTTTTTTTTGCTGCAGAGTGGTCCTTCAGGTGGAACATTTAAGGATATGGGAATCAATTATCTGGCTCTTAATGATCTGTTTCAAATGTCTAATGAAAGGAATGACATCATAACTTATGACATTTATGTTCAAATGGTTGAGATTTACAATGAACAAGTTAGAGATCTACTTGCAGAAGACAAAACTGACAACAAATATCCTTTTCATATTCATTTACATTTTCACACTGTTCTAAATAAATAAGCAAGAGCAGGTTTTATTCATAGTCCGCTGATCTTAATATTTGTAAGTAATTTGTCTCCTTAACTAAACCTTAAATTAGAAATCCGGAGCTGCAATGACGATGGGATGAGCCTTCCAGATGCTAAATTGCGTCCTGTGAAGTCTACAAATGATGTTATGACCCTTATGAAACTTGGTGAGGTTAATCGCGCTGTCAGTTCGACTGCAATGAACAACAGGAGTAGTCGTTCCCACAGGTGAATTTCTGCTTTTCTTATATATATGTATATATATTGATATTATCTGAGGTTGTTTGAGGCACTGATAAGGCTGATCAACGTGTCTCAGTGTACTTACTGTGCATGTTCATGGCAAAGATACATCCGGGAGCTCCATTCGCAGTTGCTTGCACTTGGTAGACCTAGCTGGAAGTGAACGAGTAGACAAGTCTGAAGTTACAGGGGAAAGACTAAAGGAAGCACAATTTATTAACAAATCTCTTTCTTGTTTGGGAGATGTGATCACAGCCCTGGCTCAAAAGAATTCTCACATACCTTACAGGAACAGCAAACTCACTCTTCTTTTGCAAGACTCCTTAGGTGCATGCTAATGTCATTTTCATTTCTCTCTTCCAATTCCAGCTTTTTCACTTTTGTAGAAGTCCACCATTGTAGGGTGAGATGATGTCACAGAAAAGCTTTGGGGACTCTACTTTTATTTTTCTAACCACATGACTAAATGTTCGTTAGTAATGCGTTTTCTCTTGCAAATTTTGCATTAGGTGGACATGCAAAAACATTGATGTTTGCTCACGTGAGTCCGGAAGCAGATTCCTTTGGTGAAACAGTGAGTACTTTAAAGTTTGCTCAGAGGGTTTCCACTGTGGAACTTGGGGCAGCCCGTTTGAACAAAGAAAGCAGTGAGGTTATGCAACTTAAAGAACAGGTTAGAATGTAAATTTGTTGCCCAAACATTTTGTAACTTTTCTCAAGCCTGAGAATTAGACCCTCACTCAGTATCATTAAAATATGCTAAGAGTTGAAGTGTTGAGAATCACTCTGTTCTAAAATCAAATAAAGTCAAAGTGATTGAGTTTCCCTCTATTTCACATGAATACTAGGTTGAGAACCTTAAGATTGCATTGGCAACCAAGGATGCTCAGAGAATGTTCCAAAGAAATAGAGAGCCGCACACTCCATCAGAGAAAACTCCATTGCCCTCTCGGAGACTTAGCATTGAGAACTGCAGCGCCATACAGACCGATAAATCTGTGAGTAGAGAGGATAGAAGTGGAGCTAAATCACCACTTTTGTTACCTCGTTCCAGAAGATTAAGTTTGGAAGGTCCAAAAACTATCAAGAAAGATGGTCTACAGTATGAGCCAGTATCAATGCAGAAATATCGCCCAATGCAAGATGTAGAGGCCGTGTCAAAACTAAATGGCCAGTTCAGCAGTGGCAATGCCAAAACCCCTCGAAGTCCTACAAGCATTTCCTATCAAACGAGATTGATAAAATTAAATGATGGCATGCAAGTTCATCCTATTAAACTGCCTCAAACACCTGAACCATCCGTTCGGGATGGAAATGATGCACATGCCTCTAAGGTGATGGGTAGCACAAATGGCAAAGGATCCCAAATAAGAAGATCCTTGAGAACAATTGGGAAACTGATCAATGGCCCTGATAAGAGGTGTGTTCTATGTTCTAACTGTTAACTTATATGAGAATTTTCTTATAAGAAGTCAAGTGTATAAGTTGATCTTAACTTATGGAGAAGTTTAATTTTTTTAGTTTCTTTTCTTTTCTGGAAGTGTTTATGAAGATTATCCATATGTGATCCTAGAGTTTTAAGCTTCCTCTGTGAAAATATGCAGGAGCCAACATGTTGAAGTGAAGTCACCCATGAAGGGTACTAGCCATAGAAATCATGTAAAATCACCCATCAGGGGCACTGGCTATACGAATAATGTAAAATCACCAATTTCAGCTGTTGACAAAACGAATAGGAGAAAATCTCTAACTGGGATTCAAGCACCACTGCCAAGCAACTCACGTAGATCTTCACTTGGAGGAAAGCCAGTAGCAGCATGTAAGTTAAACCTATAGAACTGCTATTTTACATTGATGCTGTTATTCAAAATACTAAGACAATAGTTTTGTGTCATATATCTGAAGATGATGACAAGGAGACAAATGCTAGAACTCCTCCAAATCCTCATTCAGACACCAAGACTTCAAAACGGTGGCTGTAATCAGTGACAGTGGTGCTTCGACTTGAAGCATACCAACATTTCTTCTTCTGACTTAGTTTAGAACAAGCTCCACTTTGATGGGGAGAGTTTTGGTTTCATGATCAAGTTAACAACAGTGTAAAAAATGTCACTGAGTATTTATCTCTCTGTCTCTTTCCAAAGGGTCTTTCTTTGTAATTACAAAACATCAAGAAACTCAAAAAATGAAATTAAAAATTTTCAAGCTCGTGCATGTCTGAAGTTCTTCTTTACTCTAGCAACAAGTGGTGGCCTGTGTATCACATCAAGGTCGCAGAACACTGTTTATGAACGTAAATGGTAATAATTTTGAGACAACATAGTATGGTGGGAAAGTTTTGTACGTAATATGGAGCCCAATTCCAGTTGCCCACATGGGTGGAGTCTTGGAATAGAGGACTATCGTGTGATAACGTGACAAGTTGAGTCATTTTCTCTCGTTAAGATAGAAATCTAAAAAAATGGGCCATGAACTACCAAAATTTTTCCAATGGTTATTATTATTTGTTGTAGGAAAAGATAGGAAGAGAGATAGACAAACATAGGAGTAAATTATATTAAGCACTTTATGAAATTGCAATATATCCAAATATGCTTTGTTCTGAAATATTAGACTTTTGTGATGTGAATCACAATTGGATTCTCCCACCACAATTACATAGGAAAAGGTATTAGGAGTTCGATTTACATCAATTCATTCATAATTTCATAATTGATTCTTATAATAATTTAATAATTTGTTTAGAAAAAGTGTATATTGAATATTTATATTATAATAGGAATATAAACAGATAGAAAAGTGTATATTGAATATTTATATCAATTAATTCTTAATAATCATTTAATAAAATTGAATATTTCTATTATAATAGGAATGAATATATCTCCCATTATTACTATAACTCAACAAGTTGAGTGGATAAGTAAAAGTAGAAAAACAAACAATTTAATTTAAATGACCATCTAGTAAATTTGTGTTTATTTGGTATGACTGATTTTTTTTGTTAAGACTTTTTTTTATGGGATATACATTGGGGATATTTATTTCCAATTAGTCATCAACAATTCCTTATAAGAGAGGATATCACTTCCGACCAAAAACTTGTAAGACTTTAAACTCATATCTAATTAAAGTCCTAATAATTTTCTCCTCAAGATTAAGTTTTACAATGTATTTTTAGTACAATAAAACATATTTGTCTCTCACTTATCCCAAATCATTTTTTGTAGGTTAGTCTAGTTTAATGGTTAGTGAAGGGACTATTTTTTTCAAATTGAAAAAAGTAAATATTTAAATAATAATAATAATAATAATTATTATTATTATTATTATTATTATTTTAAATTAAAAATAAAATATAAACTTTTGAAGTTTAAAATATTACTAAAATTCGTTTTCATTTTAGATATATAATGATTTAATATATAAATTATAATACATGGATATATTTTACCACTTTTATATTTAAAAATATGATTATTAATGTATTTGATTCATAAACTAGTAAGTTTATGAAATTGTGAACTTCACTCATGGATATAAAAGAAAAGTAGTAATTTAGTCCACAATTTTCTTTTAATTTGATCCGGCATTTTTTTTACAAGACTTTTAGAGATCAAACCCATTTTCATATCTCTATTAATAATGAATATTGGAAAACAAGATAAAATGAGTAAAACAAGTTGAGTATAATATTTTAATTTCTATTGGAAATAGATTTTTAAAAAAAAACATTTGGTAAAAAGCACTACAATTGTGATTAAAACCCTCATCATACATTGTCTTGGTAAATGTTGAAAAAATAATTAACATTACAAAATATTCAACATAAGTCAATCCATAATACTAAAGTCTGTTCCAAAGCACCTGACTAAACGACATAGTTAAACTTACAAATCCATATAATAGTTATTTCAATACAAATTATAGTACAAAATGTGTATTTTTTATGACAATATATTAAGAAAACAAGGATAAGATATTTTCATGTAGTGTTGCAACAAACAATGCATGTTGTGAGCTTTCCCCATCATAGTTTATTACCGTTAGTGGTCCCCACTGAATCTGCTTAACATGTCACATGTCAGCAATGGAGTTTCCGTGCTGAGATTCAATAATGGCTGCAACAACAGAAGAATCATCACATGTTCAAATGCAACTACGCAATCCTCGACTATAACGTTGTCACTGTTCTAAGAACAACATAGTTGCTTGTTACTGGTACAACATATTCCTGTGATGCATTTCTGTAACACTTCAAGCATTGCCACCTTCAACTTTGTATCATTATACACATTACTACATATTCTCTTCATCAATGAACATGTCGTATAATTAGCCTTAGAAATTAAGAAGAACAAAAAAAGAAAACACTATCTTTTGGCACAATTTTAGGTTCCGTCCGTACGTGGCAGGGTTGGATGTTAACTCGAAATCAAATAGGTGGCAGCTTTGCACTGCTGTTATTAGCTTTCTTG
>Ga0209389_1003650_pt1 | contig 12499 bp, 9 predicted proteins | sample CowpearedBW_FD_187526 | JGI IMG/M metagenome (GOLD analysis project Ga0209389, IMG submission 187526) | Root nodule microbial communities of legume samples collected from California, USA - Cow pea red BW (SPAdes) (version 2) | ecosystem: Host-associated > Plants > Roots > Nodule | place: USA... | reverse complement strand
ATTCACAAAGAACATCAATAGTGTATAAATAATTTAAAAAACCAAGGACCATGTTAGATTAGATTATGTTTCTAAGGTCCAACTAAGTAGAATTAGATTAGATTATGTTTCAATGTCTTCTTCAACATTTAGATTTGGTGAAAAAAATTAGGACTTTGTTAAAAATTAAAGATGTCAACTGTTTATTAAACATATTTGCAATATTTTAAGAACCTAGTATATTAATACTTCGGGAACAAATTTGTAGAGAACCAACCAACTTCCTCTTCTTTCCTCCATCTTTTGATTCATTTTTACCATTCTCTTCAAAAACATATGTGTTTTAATTTTGAAACCATTCAGAATGAATCAACAGAGCAAACATTATCATACCTCTAGTATGAAGCTTTTTATGAAGTTGATTTAGAACCATATCTATTTCTGTATTGTTTTTATTCAGATTTGGGTTTTTTCTCTGAAGAACAAATATCACAATGTTATAAGGTCAAGTATACATGATGAGATATCACAAATAACATTCAGTTTTACCTGGATAATTGTTACTCTGGTATGAGAAGTAAATAATTGTAAACATTAAATTATTTATTGCTAAAATATTCAATAAGATGTCAAAACCAAATTTTCAAACAAACGTATTATATTTGAATAAATAAAACAATATAAAATCTATATAACCCAACACAATACATACATAATCAATTGTCAAACATAATCTTTCGTCTTCCAAAATATTTCAATATTGTCTCACGTAGTATAACCACAATTGGTAAATATTTCACATATAAGATAAACATATTGTTGCTTCTTTTGTCATTATCTACTTCAAAGAACACGGGTCACTTTCGGCCAATCTAGTCTTAGAAACAAACTCCTTCCACCCTCTACCAATATGTATTGACTTCTTGGAAATATTTATAATCAACAATTTGCATTTTAAATCATGGAAGTTTTTTTGTAGGACAGCATAATTGAAATTGTTGACGAACATAAGTTCAAAAGTCTAATGGTAAATCTTGAGAGAAATATATACAGTTAATTGGAGAATAGTATGATTAATATTACAATAATTAGTATTATAATAATTATAACTGCGAAAGATAAAACCTTCCGAACCCAATAAAATGAGAAAGCTAGAACCAAAACTTGTACCAACAGAGAAGAAAAAACAATTCAGTGCTGAAGAGAAAAAATGAAATAGAGCGCAGTTGGTATGAGAGAAAAAGTTAGAAGTTCTTTGACACAAAGCGTAGAGAGTAAGAATAAAGAGATCGAAAACAACAGTGAGAATGGAGTGAGGACCAATAATAAAAAATAGGGTTTCCTGTGAAGAGAAAAAACAATGAGAGGGAAAACCACAAAGACATTGAGACATTTAGAGTGAAGAAAGGAAAATAGGATTTTGGTTATAGAAAAAGAGTGAGGCAGCAGAGGATGAGAGAAAAGTTGGGACTGAAAAATTCGGGTTTTAGGAATGTGTATGCACCATACTTCTCCAAGTGTCAAACAAATAGAGTTGATAAAATTTTCACTTTTAGTTAATTTTTTGTGTGGTTTTTGTGTTTGATAAGAAAATTTTACACTTTGTGATGATCTCATTCGAATATGTATTGATTAAGATAGATGAAGTGGAGGAAGAAAAGCAAGTCATGCACTTTGATCCTTAAACCAAAAGAAAAAAAAGTAGTGTGGTTTCTAAACTTTACAAAACATGTTTTCTATTTCTTTTACTGTTTTTATGTTCAAACACAAATTATGGCACTCAACTTAAGACATTTTGATTTGTTTTTTTTATCAAATCTTGTCATAGAAAAACCACTATGTCCTTTTCAGTTTAAAATATAATTTAAAACTAGTCATGATATTTATACAGAATTTGGTCATAGGATGACAACAAAATAATATAAAAACATGTACATTCTTATAGAGAAAATTATTTTTAGATTGGTCAAAGCTTTCGTCTTTCACTCCTTTGATTTAAAAAATATTTTTTATAATTTTTAATTAGAAAAACGTAACTTCCATTTTATATTTGGCGAGAAAAATATTTTTTTTACTATTTCAAATTAGTGTTTGTGATACAACATTCTTTCCAAATACTTAACTACATAACAAAAAATTCAATTTCAAATTACTAATTAAATTAATATAATTTCATTTTTTCTTCACAAATTTATCTAAAATCATAAACAACTATTATCATTTAAGCCTCTTCAAACTACTCTCCACTACAAGAAAAATACTTATTACCGACGGTCAGAATCCGTTGGTAATGCCATAAATCCGTCGATAATGATGTTTTATCGACGGACTTTTAACGGCAAAAAAATTGTCTGTAAACACATCTTCGGTATCGACGAATTCCAAAAGTTTGCCGGTAATTTCTGACGAACGTATCTGTCGACCAAACCGTCGACCATTTCTGACAGATCACTCCATCGGTCATTACCGACGACCACTTCTGTCGGAAAAGGGACACAAAATGCCTTCTTTCAACAAACATCAACAAATACCACGTATTTGTTACAGTGGGTAAACTCAATACTTTTTCTACTCCACCAACGGGGAAATGACGAACCTCGTCGAAAAATAACTTCGAAAATGGAGGAACAACAAACTTGGGGAATAGAGGAAGAAAAAACTTTGGAGGATGGATGAAGAAGACACTTCGGAGATGGAGGAAGAAGACACTTCGGAGATGGAGGAAGAAAAAATTTGGGGGAAGGTAGAAGAACAAACCTGGGATGGAGAAAGAACAAACTGCTCTCCACTTCTCTCACGACTTCTACTCCTCTCTCTCCTTGCTCCTCACCCACTGTTGTCACGAACCAACCTTCTTTTCTCTCTCTCGCTCTCAAGCATCCAACATGGAATTGTGCAAAAAAAAAATTTAAATTAAAAAAATAGTGCCATGTAAGGTAATGAGTGAAGTTGCCAAAAAACCGTTGTTAGTTTATCATTTTTCATATTTAAAGGGGTGTCAACGTAACAACCCATTCAATTTGATAGCAACTGAAATAGATACCGTCTTGCAATTGTTGCACCACTCAAGAACCTTTCGAAACCTTATTCCATAGTAGAAGAAACAGAGCAGAAGAAATAGGCTTCCCACCACCCATGCAAGAATCTCTCTCAAAATCTTGCTCTCCACCATCCATGCAAGAATATTTCTTGAAATCATCCTCTAGAATAGAAGAAACAGGCTCCCCACCACCACCCATGCAGTCTGAATTCACCGAATAACCTAGTCCTTCTCATACCGAAGAAATTGTTAAGAGTTCTTCTACCCTTAGAGCTAACTTTGCCAACAAGAAAGAAAAGATTTTACGACGTACACCATCTTTGTTGTTTGCTCAGACTGAGGTAGATTTTGGGGAGCCCTCTAATCCACCACACATGCCATCAACTCTAATAATTTGAGCATCTTTCATTAGCCTCACCTACTTCTGTCAAGAATCAACCTCCTTTTTTCTCTCTCTCAAGCATCCAATGTGGAATTGTGCAAAAAAAATTAAAAGTAAAAAAATAGTGTCACGTCAGGTAATGAGAGAAGTTATCAAAAAATCGTTGTCAATATATGATTTTCCATATTTAGAGGGGTGTCAACGTAACTACCCATTCAATTTAACAGAAACTGAAATAGATACCGGCTTGCAATTGTTGCACCACTCAAGAATCTTTCGAAACCTTGTTCCATAACAGAAGAAACAGGCTTCCCACCACCCATGCAAGAATCTCTCTCGAAATCTTGCTTTCCACCATCCATGCTAGAATCTTTCTCGAAATTATCCTCTAGAATAGAAGAAACAGGCTCCCCACCACCACCCATGCAGTCTGAATGCACTAAACTACCTAGTCTTTCTCATACCGATGAAGCTGTTGAGAGTTCTTCTACCCTTAGAGCTAACTTCGTCAACAAGAAAGAAAAGATTTTACGACGTAAACCATCTTTGTTGTTTGCTCAAACTGAGGTAGAGTTTGGGGATCCCTCTAATCCACCACACATGCCATCAACTTTAATATTTTGAGCATCTTTCATTAGTCTCACCTACTTTTGTCACGAATCAACCTCCTTTTCTCTCTCTCTCAAGCATCTAACGTGGAATTGTGCAAAAAAACAAATTAAAATTAAAAAAATTGTGTCACGTCAGGTAGTGAGATAAGTTGTCAAAAAACAGTTTCAATATTTCTTTTTCCATATTTAAAGGGGTGTCAACGTAACTACCTATTCAATTTAACATAAACTGAAATAGATATCGACTTGCAATTGTTGCACCACTCAAGAACCTTTCAAAACCTTGTTCCATAACAGAAGAAACAGAGCAGAAGAAACAGGCTTCCCAAAAGCTGCATATCCAAAGCATCCACACCACAAACAGACAGATTATGAAAATTCTAAACTCTCTTTCTCGTCTCTGTTATACTCGTTGCCTTTTTTATATGGACCAAAGGCAAGAGGAGAAAATTGAAATGGGCTCTAACCCAAATGAGAATCTAATACACCATTACAGTCAGCATGTGAAGTCCAAAAGAAAAGGGGAGCAGCCAAACTGAATGAAAGCTTATGTGGTCAACAATCCTAAACGCAATAACAACAAATTTGGAAGAAAATAGATTCTGCTAGATTTTGCAATAATTGTATTCAATCAATATTATGCTTTTGTATTTTCTTTTGGATTGTGTAAGTTAGTTTTCCAACACAAACTTTATATTCCTTGTTTTTGACAGAGAAATGCAATGAAAATAATTCCACCATCATTTCTGTTTTCTCTCTGTTTTTCTCTCTTGACCTTCTCTCTTTTTTCTGGTTGCTATCACTTTCATTCCGCTTGTGCCCATAACTCCAACAACCTAATCTTTGTCATACCGATGAAGCTGCTGAGAGTTCTTCCACCCTTAGAGCTAACTTTGCCAGCAGCGGAAAGATTTTATGACGTACACGTTCTGCACCATCTCTTTTGTTGGCTCAAACTGAGGTAGATTTTGATGAGCCCTCTGAACCACCATACATGCCATCAACTTTAATCATCAGAGCATCTTTCATTAGCTTTCACGTGTATATGTTAATTGGGGTAGTAGTATACATTCATACCGGGAGTTTGAAGGGCACTAAGACTCACCCGTTTTTGGATGCTGCATATTTTACAATGGTAACTCTATGCACAGTGGGGTATTGAGATTTCGTTCCTGACTCCAAATTTATTAGAATCTTTACATTTGCTTTCATTTTACTGGGGTTTGCAATTATTGGTTTTCTGTTGAATGGGTTGGTTGCACACATATGCGATTCACAAGAAAAATTCTGGTTGAACATGCTACATCAGACTAGATACACAAAAATTATCAGAAGGTATATAGTTGATGAAGAGGGAGGAGGGAGAATGAGGACAAAAACAAATATTTTTATTGCTTTAACGGTTATAACTAGCTGCATTGCTGTAGGAGCAGTCGCATTGCACCTCCTTGAAGACCTGAGTTGGGAAGAGAACATTAATCTTTCCGTCATGTTATGGAGAGTTTTCTATGAAAGCAGTAACGGGAAGATGCTTTGCTATTATATGGCTTTTGGTAAGCACATTGGCAGTTGCCAAGGCCTTTACATACTTTATTGAATATAACATTGACAAAAGGAATCGCAACACGGAAAAATGGATTCTTGAGAAGAAATTAACTTTGTATGATTTACTCTCTGCAAACCTCGATAATGATGGGTCAATCAGGTATGCCACACTTTCTTATAGTACCGTTCCTAATCATGCTATTAGAGTAATATCTAGTTAGTTCATTGTATTTTGAAAACAATTGTATTTTCTCTTTTATTCTGCTTTAGTTTACTCTGTGACAGCTTATGTTCATCTCTTATAAATACTCTCATTGCATGATTTGAACAAGTTTTTCAGTATCAATAAAATACTTTGTTCACTATTCATCTTTTATCTCGTATGTGTCATATAGGGATAGTTGGTTGATTACAGTTGAGGTGTGATATTCATCCTGGTGGGAGGCGATTTAGAGTGGGTCTGTTGTTGTTTAAAGGAGGGTTGATTTTTTAGAAATAGGAACATCATCTTTAATCAAAGAAACCTCACAAAATCCATCTCAAATGACCATAGAGAACAAAATGAAAATCCCTCTCAAATGACCATAGAGAACAAAATGATATATGTAGACATAAGAAAACAAGGATACCACACACGAGAATGACACACTGGGACAACTAATGTATAGAAATTGTTGGAGGATTAATTTAAAACTTATTGTCATGCAGAAAAGCATAATATTTGAATGTTTAAGTAGTTTAGAGTGTATTATCATGAGATTCAAACTCATTAGTTAGTTAGGGATTGTTAAAGATATTGTAAGATTCTATTTTTCTTAGAAGGGTTAGTGTCTCTAATAGTTTAAATTTGGTTTTGATATTTAATATTTTTATTTTGATAGATAATATAACGATAAAGAGTAAACCTTGTATGTAAAAGTCAATAATGGACATGTAATTTATAATGGGTTGAACAACTTTTGTAGCTGCAGTGAAAACCTTTTTGGGACAACTATGAACTTGTTTGTCTATTACTTAATGAAACAAGGCTTTCTCTTTATGGTATATGATATATTAATTTGTCTATTAAGTGTATATGATATATGGTATATGGTATATGATATATGGTATATGATATATGGTATATGGTATATGATATATGGTATATGGTATATGGTATATTAGTTTGTCTATTAAGTGTATATGGTATATGGTATATTAGTTTGTCTATTAAGTGTATATGGAATATGGTATACTGGTTTTGTGTAGAACTTAAGTGGCGATGGTGATTGTTTTCTTCAAAAGTGTAGAACTTCATACACTGTTTTTACACCAAATCATCTAATAAGAATGCATATGTATTTAATCAAATTTTAAATCCAAACATAAACTAAATAAAAAAAACTTCAAGTTTAATACAATTAAATAGATGAAAATTAATCTGTATTGAGTCTCATAGCGCGCAGTGCATATTAAAGGACTATTATACAATTTCACCAACACTCAAAATTTGCATCACAATATATAAGTCATATGATTTCTCTTGACAGTTTCAAACAACAGACTCTTCCCTTACGATTGCTTCGTAGCACATTATCCCTTACAATTGCTTTGTAGCACAAATGACACAAAACATGACTGTAAATACCCATGACAAAATGAAAAAAACATCTTAATATGTTTAATTTTTCTTTCTATAGTTAATTTTCTTTTCAGCTTCGCATTCTTTTTCAGCAGCTCTTCCACTATTTTTTCATTCCCCCATCCAATTTCTTCTTCTGTTCCTGCCTTTTCTTCAAATTCAGGTCCTACTTCATCCGCCCATTAGAAAAAGTTACAGTGTCCTTCGGTCACAATGAAAAATAGTACATAAATAACACAAACAAATTACACATAAGCAAAAAATTTCGCATACATACTTTCCAGTTTCGACATCAACAAAACATTCTCTCATTATTCTTCACGGTACTTACTTTCAAAAGTAACAACTTTTGCCCACAACCACAAAGCTTACTTCCCATATGTGAGGATGCAGAAGATGTTGATGAAAATGTAGATCCACTATTCTTTCTCCTAGCTCCAACTGATTCTATTGGACAACCACGAGATTTCATCTCACCTAAGAACATGGCAAAATGTTAACCCTAAAACACAAAAATCCCCAATTTAATAATACTACCCACCTTTCGAATCACGTACACCCCTTCGCGTAAGGAAACCACCTATCACAAGCCCACCTTTGTTTGAGTTTTCACAACAAGATGACCACCAAAGTTGATGCACCAAGTTTTCTTTCTCTACATCTTTGGCCCTCTTCGAAAGTTCCATCAAATACTCTAAGTTCTTTTGTTTTTATTTTAAATTTTTGTTTAAAATAAAGTATATTACTTACAATTGACAGTTGTTTCATGACATGTCAAATAATAAGTTTGAAGAACACCGTTAAATATATCAACAAACTGCTAACCCCGTCAGATATAAAGGACTAAAACCAAACATTATAAAAGTTGGAGGACTAAAATAGGTTACAGTTTTTCCAAGGGACTGATTTCAAAATCTATTAAAAGTTTGAGGACGAAAAACATATTTATCCCATTTAAAAATTATTATCATGTAGAAAAGCATAATATTTGAATGTTTAAGTAGTTTAGAATGTATTATCATGAGATTTAAACTCATTAGTTTGGTAGAGATTCTTAAAGATATTATAAGATTCGATTTTTATTAGGAAGGTCAGTGTCTCTAATAGTTTAAATTTGATTTTGATATTTAATATTTTTTATTTTGATATTTAATATTTTAATAGTTAATAACGAGAGGACAAACATAAATATAAATATATAAAAGTCAATAAATGAACATAGAGAAAGTCATATTCTGTGTTTTAGATTACTCTGTGACAGCAGTAAGGTTCTATTCTACTAACAGAATCAATCTCTTATAAACACTCTCATTGCATGACTTAACACTTTCATTGCCCCTCTACTGACGTGTCTGTTGCCGGTGCTGGCTAGGTCGTTCTGGATGGACAGTTTTTAGAGGAGTGATGGCGTCCCCATGCTACATGACCCTTTATCTTGTGTAGACTCTTAGGAGACTTTAATTTATTGTTCGTACGTACAGTGCATGACGTTTTAACTTTTGCTCTCTTCGTGAGAATTGCTAACTTGACTTTTGCGTTAATGTCCCATTGTTGCGGTGCCAATTCTTCGATTCATGGAAGTAGTTTTCTGATCTTAGTACGATCAAGATGAGGTTATGAGAATGCTCAAGGATCTTAACGTAACTTTCAACTAACTTCCTTTCCAAGTACCTTTCTTAAACGGATGATAGGGAAATTGTCCTGGGTGTTGACGTAACCCTCAGCTGACATCCTTTCGAGATACCTTTCTTCTTAACGGATGTTAAGGAAATCATCAGGTTATTGACGTAACCCTCAACTGACATCGTTTCGAGGTACCTTTCTTCAACAGATGATAGGGAAATTGTCCAGGGTGTTGACGTAACCCTCAGTCGACCTCCTTCCGAGGTACCCTTCTTCAACAGATGGTAGGGAAATCATCCAAGGTGTAGACATAACCCTCAGTCGACCTCCTACCAAGGTATCTTTCGTAGCGGATATTGGATTTATTGTTTTATGGGTTCTTTCGACCTTTAGTTGAGCTAAAGGATTTTGTCGATTTACGGGTTCTTTTCGACCTATAGTCGAGCTAAAGGATTTGTCGATTTACGGATTTTTCCCGACCCTTAACCGAGCTAAGGGGTTTGTCGATTTACGAGTTTTTCCCGACCCTTAGCCGAGCTAAGGGATTTGTCGATTTGCGGGTTTTTCCCGACCCTTAGCCGAGCTAAGGGATTTGTCGATTTACGATTTTCTCCCGACCCTTAGCCGAGCTAAGGGGTTTGTCGATTTACAAGTTTTTCCCGACCCTTAGCCGAGCTAAGGGGTTTGTCGATTTACAGGTTTTTCTTGACCCTTAGTCGAGCTAAGGGATTTATCGATTTACGGCCCGACCCTTAGCCGAGCTAAGGGATTTGTCAATTTACGAGTTTTTCCCGACCCTTAGCCGAGCTAAGGGGTTTGTCGATTTACGGGTTTTTCCCGACCCTTAGTCGAGCTAAGGAGTTTTTCGATTTACGGGTTTTTCCCGACCCTTAGCCGAGCTAAGGGATTTGTCGATTTACGGGTTTTTCTGGACCCTTAGCCGGGCTAAAGGATTTGTTAAGAAGATACTCTTTGGAACGAAAGCGTTACATTGATGTCTACCCGACCTCGTGAACAAAAAACCATTTTGTTCATCTCACAACAAAACTCCCTCTTGAAATCAGCATTTGAGTGTTGAAGGCTTTGAAATGGAGAAAGGGTGCCCTTGGTCCTCCATATTGGTCAAGCGACGTCCTTGGTTTCACTGCTCCTGATCTTATAAACGACATAGAAGATCTCCATTTGCTCGTCACAGGTGTCTCCCTACTCTAAAAGCGTATCCTCCATCCTGTGCCTTGCTTCTCCGTCTTCCCGATGTACAACCATATGCTCCTCTCGAGCTTCATTCGCTCGGTTGTGGGCCTAGTTTGCTCTATGGCGTTGCTTGTTCTCATTCCACAATTCTAGGATTAGTTGCAATAACACCCCAACAGTAGGCTCCATATTTGTGTGGTTCGGTTGGTGATCTACCATTCTTTTAGGACTTCCCGTCATTGGGTTAGCTTTTGTTAGGGCCTGGGAATCAGTTTTATCGGGCCCCACGGTGGGCACCAATCTGTTCTCGTAAAAGGGGAATTTGAGGTGCACACTGGTCGCAACTCGGCCTCTTTGCCAGATATTATACAAAGGAATACTTTTGTCTCTCTTTAAACAAGTCTTTTTCGGTCATCCCCCTCTTTCGGGGTGTGGTTGCTTCGTTTTATACAAGTTTTCTACTCGTTCTTAGTTCGGTTACCGTACAATCGAGGAATGTTGTTGCCATGCCGAACTTGGTGGGAATGTGACCGTGTAGCCGTTACATAGAGAGAAGGTGGTGCAGTTTTAAGGAAAAATATCCCCTCATAAGTCGATCCAACGCATAGGTCAGTCGTAGATCGGTCCAATACACAAGTTCACTTAAAATCGGCCCAATACATAGGTCGGTCCTAGATCAGCCCAACACATAGTTTGGTCGCATGCTGGCTCAACAAATTATACTCTCAGATCGGCTCGAGATTGGCCCAGCACATAAGCTGGACGCAGGCTAGCTCAACAAATTATACTCAGATTGGCTCGAGATTGGCCCAGCCCGCAGGCTAGCTCAACAAATTATACTCAGATTGGCTCGAGATTGGCCAGCACATAGGCTGAACGCAGGCGGGCTCAACAAATTATACTCTCAGATCGGCTCGAGATTGGCCCAGGACATAGGCTGGATGCAGGCTGGCCCAACAAATTATACTCTCAGTTCAGCTCGAGATTGGTCCAATACGCACATACACATAGGTCGTCTAAAGTCTGGTCGTCCGGGTGCACAACTCATAATATAACATATTATATATATCTAAAAAATACGAATACTTATGCTCAACAAGGTCTATGTTTTCACCGTTTATACAATTGGAAATCTTTATACTATTTTAGGCCATTAAAAAAATTTAAGCTGTCACTAAAATATATAAATAATTAATGAACCAATACATCTTGATTTTAAAATAGTAAGACTAAATTTACGCAATTAAAAAATGAGAGGAGACAGAATTTGGGAACAAGTGATTACAAGAAGTCCAAAAGTGTAAAGATAAAAAGATAATAATTTGTTAACCAATTATTAAATAAATAAAAAATGTAAAACTAAGTACATGAAAGAAAAGAAAGTATCCTTAAAATAAAAAACAATATTATTCTGAAATTAAACAATGAAAACTAATATTAAAACCGAGAATGAAAGTGATGTTTGTTGGTGAGAATCCTTGAAAATTGAAGATGATGTGTCAGCGGTGGGAAGTAAGTGACAATTTCATGCGACAAAGTGGGCAATTGATTTTTCCTAGGAACAACCAAGACTTGATGCAAGAGGGGTGAAATCGATGAGAACACACTCCAAATGGTTGAACCAAGTCTCCATCGGAAAAATGGTGGATGCAAATGGGGCAGAGATTTTGGGATTCAGTGGTTTGATACTCATGGAAGGCTGTAACAGGAGGCAAGGCTCTCACTGCAACTTTAATTCTTGCACTCTCCATCACAGACCTAATATTATTCCTTGACTCTGTGTATCTTCTTCTTTCATACATTTCATCACGCCCATCACCTGAGTTTATCCATAGCCAATACACCGACCACCCTCCCGATATCAACATAAACAGATACAAACAAGCATATATAAAGTCATCTCTGTCATAGTTGATCCACATAGTTCATCAAAACAAAATTAATCAAGGAAGATAATAATAGTCTATGGGTATGTGTTTATTTATATTCGTAAAAAGATTACAATTTTAAGATATCTTCAGATATTAAAAGATAATATCTATTTTCTGGTATCCACAATTATTTTTAATTTTATCATTTGTTAAATAACTGTTCTTTAAAATTAAAACAATAATTTTACTATTTTTATCTTTTAAATAACCGTTTCGTTTGACTTAACAGTTACATTCATCCAATTTTTTTAAAATTAATTATTTTTAAAACAAAAATAAATATCTTTAATAAAAAAATTGTCTGCAAAATAAATAAAAAATATTTACATTAAAATTTAAGAAAATATTTATATTTATTTTTTGAATTACAAGAATAACATAGATGCGCATAGTAAATATATTTTCACTGGTGTATATTTAAGTGACAAATTTTCTAAATTTAACCATTTTTTATTGAAAATATTACCTATAAAATAAAGAAAAAATGTTTATCATAAAATTATAAAAATTTATATTTTATTTTATAATGATAGGATTCCATTCAATCATGGTTGAGAACTAATTATTGGTTTC
>Ga0209389_1003646_pt1 | contig 12507 bp, 6 predicted proteins | sample CowpearedBW_FD_187526 | JGI IMG/M metagenome (GOLD analysis project Ga0209389, IMG submission 187526) | Root nodule microbial communities of legume samples collected from California, USA - Cow pea red BW (SPAdes) (version 2) | ecosystem: Host-associated > Plants > Roots > Nodule | place: USA... | reverse complement strand
AAAATAGATTGATTCCATTGCTTTTTCAAAATAGATTCATCATCGGTTATCTAAAGATTATTGCTCAATTAATTATTGTTGTAGATTTACAAATTAATCAATGTAAAGTCTCAATTAATTTGTTGGTGTTCTCACTTTTAACCAAAGTACAGTCTCAATTAAAAGTGAGAACTTTTAGATTATCCAGAGTAAATTCAACCAAAGTACAGTCTCAATCAAATTTTACTATGCCTAATCATGTCTATTCTTTTATCTCCTCACCAAATAAAAAGCTTAATTAATCAAAGTAAAGTCTCGATTAATTTTCGTTAGAGTAAATACCTTTAACCAAAGTAAAGTCTCAATTATTGGTAAAAACTCATTCAAACACATGAAAGTTTCTAAATAAAATTAAAGTAAAGTCTCAATTAAATTTAAAAACCTTTGAACTCATATGATCAACATGCATATAGATTTAAAATCATTACTTTTTACGTGATTCAAAGATAAAAGACATAGATGAATGAAAATCTCAACAATAATAAAAAGAACAAAGAAATTAATTGATCTAACCTCAGAATCCAATTAAGAAATTACAATGGAATCAACCCAAGAAGTTTAGAAATCCATGAAATGCGAAAGTAAAATAAAAAAATAGAAGAATGGAGAGAGAGAAAGGAAACGAAATTAGGCCCCCCTAAGGGTTCCAAAACTCCAAAGTCCTGAGCTTGTTCTTTTTCTGCTTCTCCCTTGGTCTCTTTATATAAGAATTGGACTGGGCTTTTCTGTTGCTAAAACCTCTCAAATATCTTTTAAAATAAAGATAAAGATAAATATTCAAAGATATTTGGAGAGGTATAGACTATTTAACAAATATAGTTGGTTAATAATTTATAATATAATTAAATAAATTAATTTTTTAAAGATATGTGATAAATTATCACCAAATAATATTTGTATTAATTTTCTAAATAGCCCATTTTCAATTCTGTAGTCCAATTTTGCATAGAGATCCAAAAATATCAATATTTGCAGTTAAACCCCTCTTGTTTGATCAGTCTTTGACCAGAGTTGACTATTTGACCAGGTTTGACCAGTTTACTGTGCAATAGAAGACTGACACGTGGCAGCTCCTTCTCTCTCCAGAATTAGGGTTTCACTCTCACACTCTTCTCCAACAAAACTGCTACGGGATGACGGCTCCGGTTAGCATTTTCCGACAACGAAGGCACGGTGTGATGGTGGCGCGTGGTGGTTGCCGGTGGCGGAATGTGAGGCTAGGGTTTCTGGTTTGTGGGAGAGGTGGAAGATGATGACGTGGCACCATTTGATTGGCCGAATTTTGAGTTGTTGGATAATGACACATGTCAACATGTGGTTGGAGAGATTTAAAAGTTATGGATAGCCACATGGCATGATCTCAGTGAGTTGGAGTTTAAGTGATAGGAGGGGTGCAACTTAATAGAAACTGGGGTGTAGAGTAGATTTTTGGTGAGACCCATTTAGAAAGAAGGGAGTGTATAAGTAAAAACTGGGGTGCAAAAGTAATTTTTCCAAAACTTGCTAAAATTCAGCCTTATTTAAAGGTGTTCTCTAACTTTTTAAGACATTTTTATCATACAAGCTCAAACAACTTAATTATCAGAATTATCAATTAAATCACTCTTTAAGCACATAAATTCAATTAAATACCCAGAATTAAACATTAAATGAGGGCAAAAATACGCACTCATCACCTTCCGATGCCCGTGATTGGAGTAACTCAAAGAAATACATGATCTCCTTCCTCAAACTCCAAGGGTCGTCTCCTCTTATCAGCATAAGACTTATGTCTACTCTGGGTAGCTCGCATCCGTGGAGTTCTACACCTTCTTCCATACAGTGCTTCATAGGGCGCCATGCCAATACTAGAGTGGTAACTATTATTGTATATGAATTCCACTAAGGGTGATTAGATGGTCCGCTCAGATTGACCATCCGTCTGAGGGTGATTAGCTGAGCTCATTCTCAACTGTGTACCTAAGGCAGCCTGCAATGATTGCCAAAACCGTGATGTGAATCTAGGATCCCAATGTAAGACTCGAGAAATTTGAATAATTAATTAAATAATTATTTAATAAATGCAGGTAGTATGAGTGTAACGTCCCATTTAATTATTACGCGAAATTAAAGGAAACGTCACACAAAATAGTACTGTAGCGTAGTCCTGGGGTCCTTAACGCAACCCCTACAACCTAGGCACACTGCGATGCCAACGGAACCCAAAATACAAGTCTAGCAAAAGAGAAAAGAGTAGCAAGGCGTAAAACAATACATGGGCCATAGCCCTAATGAAAACCATGAAGAAAAGAAATATGAAGTCCAGCCTAGATGGCTAGGCAGCGGAACCACCATTTCCTTGCTGACCACGAGAACCTCGCCCATCTGCTCCCATCAATCGAATTGATGATCATCACAAAAAAGAACAACCACATACAATACAACCATACAATAAACAGGGTAAGCTAGAGCCGACAACATTTTCATCATACAATCAAATATATTTTCACCATCCAGTACCCTTACAACAAACAAGCATGTTATGACTTTTCAATCAATACACTACGACTCGACTCAACTCATTCGGATACGTATAATCTAGTCGGATTCAGCGGATGCTTGCACTTGTAGTGGATACCTCTGCTCACCCCCGAGCTACTCACCCCCGAGCTGTGTGTTACAAGTAATACAATGGATCAATTTCCCTTACCACAAGGTTAGCCCTTAATGAATTTCAGGCCTCCTGCTACTCTCACCACATGAGTCAGTCCGCTCTAAGTGAGACTAACTGACTCCTTAGAGCGTCAGGATGCAACCTTACCTTGAATCCTTACCTAGTTATACAAATGGGGCACCACCATGGACACCCACTAACAGGGGCCATGGAATTACGTCCCGACCACTGAAGCGCAACCCTGAAAGTCTCACCTAGAGACTCCAATGAATTATGCACTGACACAGATCAACCATATTCACACAGCCAAAGAATATTCACCATGCATAGATATACATTAATCGTACCAACCTTTAAAGCCAATGCCCTTTCCATGTCTCAGGCCCAACCCATTTCAACTCATCATAAACCATCCATGCATAAAGGATTTCCATCTCATCTCATTATCATGCCTCTTTGATACCAACCATGTCATTAAAATCGCATGCTAAACTCATAACAACCCAACATTCACAATTTATGACTTGCACCACTCATTCATACTCATTCATCTCAAACTTTCAGCACAATACTTAAAATCAAGCAAGCATTATCCATACAAAGCCCAGAAAACAAACACACCTCGCACTGCCTCGCCCAGCACCTCGCTCAGGCTGAAGGGTCTCGCTCAAGCGAGACGTTCTCGCCCAGTCGAGCCCCCTTCGCCTAGGCGAGGGCTCGAAAAAAGAAGCAGGAGCACACGCGAGATCTCGCTTAGGCGAGACCCCTCTCGCCTAGGCGAGATGCTCGCTCGCTCAAAAAGTCGAGTTGGTCGCCTGGGCGACCTTTCGTGCAAAAGTCCTTGGCAAGCTCTATGTTCGTCTCGCCTAGGTGAGACTGGCTCGCTTGGGCGAGATTAACAGGTCTCGCCACTGTTCTCCTGTAACAGTCACCTGTTTGCACCCAAAAGACAGTACATGGCAGTTCACACATTCAACGCAATCATATAATGCATACAACGTCTAACAAACTCTAACCCAGCCATAAAATAATCAGGACTCGGACTCTAACTTCCCCGTACCTGGAAAAAGTTTAGCGAAGACCCCGACTGTACGACCATGACAACTCTAAGGATGAACTACATGGCTGAGATGAGAGTGGAACAGAACCAGACAAATGGGGTTAACCAAGGCTGTTACGGCAGATTACGAAAAGGTTATAAAAAGGGAACTAGCTTGAACTCGAAGGTCACTTACATGGAGTAACGGAACTTCCTGGCTCAACGTAACAGCGGAGGCAGAAACCCTAGTAGAGGGGTTGACAGCTGCAGGTCTTAGGTTTTCTGAAAAGAGGGAAAAGTGAGACTTAGGGCAACAAAGGGTGGTTTTATCTACTAGGCCAACCCTTAGGCCCACTCGCAAGGGCAGCCCCTTACATTTTTGGGCCAGAAGGAACATTTTTAATGGGCCTTACATCTGCACTTGTGATGGTTTCTAGTCTCCGTAGAATACAAGCCACAAGGGGTCATCACCAAACACACAAGGTTAATCCTAGCCTATGACTGAACAATAAGTCCAAAGGCTAGCACCTCCTACCACTCTCATCACATAACTCATTCTTCCTTATGTGAGTTTGAATGATTATTAAAGTCAAGATACCTTCTTCCAAATTCTCCTATATCCAGTGGTGGAACTTGGGCAAAAAGTTCAGGGGTGACAAATTCAAATTTTTATACATAAATTATTCTTTTTTACTTTAAAAAAAACTCTTCATTCTCTCCAGTTAAAACAATCACACATGATAATGGAATAAAAAATGACTATCATTCACTATCATAACCATAAAATAAACACAAATTTCAAAATTTCAAAATTTAGGATTATACTACTTTGGAGAAAAATATAATTAGGGTTTATATCAATTTCATAAAAGAATTCCTAAAATTGTAATCGAGATTCATACTAATTTGGGAAAAACTTAATTTGGGAGAGATCATGTGAGAATGTGTTATTCAATCTCTCTAAGAGATAATGTAAGAATGCGTTTTTTAATATCTTTGTTCTTTAATATCAACTCAATCTTTAGTCTGACTCGATCTGGTATGACCTTTGACCTAAACCGACTCGTTTCGACCTTCTGTTGAGCTTGACTCGACCTTCTGTTGAGCTTGACTCGACCTTTTGGACTTGTAGATTTTTTTGTCCTAACTAATAATGAGCAATTCCTCAACTTGGAGAATTTCAATTTCCTTCTTTTGTGAGTAAATTTCAAATTCTACTATTTTAGTTATTTGAAATACCTTCTTAAAATTTCTCAATTTCAATTTTCTTTTAATTTTCTCATCCAAACATGTCATTTTCCTTGAAAGAATTTCAAATTCTCTAAATAAATGAATTACTCTCTTGAGTTGACTCATCCAAAAACACCATTACCTTGTGTTTGGATGAAATATTTCAACAATTCTAAGAAATTGAAATGCATTCCATTTGAATGCCTTGCAATTGAATGCTCCTCATTTTCTAAATAATCTGTTTGGATAGAGTAATTAAAATATCTTACATTTCAATTTTTTGTTTGGATAAAATAATTTAATTTCTCTTATAAGATAAACTTTCATTTTAACTATATTTATTTTCATATATAAATATTTGAAATTAAATTTAAAAAATATATTAGTTAACTTAAAATATTTAAATTCAATCAAATTTCAGTCGGATTGACTCGAACGAATTCAGCCAAATTTCATCTGGCATAAACTCATTCCAATTTGGCCAAATTTAGGTCAGGCTGGACTCGACCAAATTTGGCCGAGACCGACTCGACCAAAATTGGCCGAAATTCTAAAAAATCCGACTTGATTGAATTTCACCAAATTTTGGTTAGGGTCAACCCTGCCGCATTCAGCTAATTTTGGCTAAGAACTATTCAGTAAAATTTGGCCTAATTTCAGCTTGGGTCTCCTCGACCAAATTTCAATTGGGATTGACTCGACTAAATTTTGCAAAATTTCGCCTGGGGTCAATTCAGTAGAATTTGTAAGAATTTCTCTTAAGGCCAAATAGGTTAAATTTGGCATAAATTTTGATCGAGGCTGAGTCGATCGAATTCGGCCATGGTTGACTTTATCAAATTCGACCACAATTCAGCTAAGGTTAACTTGGCCAGATTTTAGACATATCCGATCAAATTTGGTCGAGTTGGTCCTAGCAAAATACTTGGTCAAACTATTTCATGTCGGCCCCAACTGAAATTTGGTTGATTCCAGCCAAGTTAGTCCAAACTAAATTTCAGCTAAGTCAACATCGATTGAAATTTGACAAAATTCGGTCGAGTCAGTCCTGGTCGAGTCGTCCCTAACCCCGTTTTATGAAATTGTGAAATTTCAATTTCCTTGTTATTTGAAATACCTTCTTAAAATTCCTCAATTTTAATTTCTCTTTAATTTGTCCATCTAAACAAGTCATTTTACTTTAAGAAATTCAAATTTTCCAAATAAATTAATTACTTTTTTAAATTACCTCATCCAAACACACCATTAGTGTTTTTGATTCCAAATTGTTTTTGAGAGTGAAAAACTGATACCAAATCACTCAAAACACAAATTCAAATATTTCTCCAAATCAAGACTAAACATAGATCCAAATCAAACGACTCAACATGCAACTCATCAATTCAACAAACCACATCAAACAGTTCAACATACAACTCATCAATTCAACAAACCACATCAACCAATTCAACATACAACTCATCAATTCAACAAACCACATCATAATTAACTATCAAGATGATCAATTCAATAGAAAACTAACTTTCCTTACTTGACCAAACTGCACAAACAACCATAAGACAACTTAGCACCTCTAACCCCACAGGATGCTCTATCTATATGCAAACGGGAAAACTGATCGATTCAATTTGAAAAGCTCTCCGTGAGAATCACTCATATAACCTCAAATATTCAATCAGGCGAATAGAGAAAAAACAACCCTTAGAAAACGATAAAAGAACTCTAGAAGAGTAATTTCTAGATAAATGATGTTTTTTAAAATAATAACAATTTTATTTATACTAAAACATTTTAATATTAAAATAATTAAATATCACTTATTTGAACTCATTATCACTTCTAAAACGTTATTTTTTAAAACGTTATTTTTTAGGATCTTACAAAAATAACAATTCTTTTTTTTTTTTGAACATCCTTAAAATCTACATGCTTCGTTTCTTTCGAACAGTGACTGATACACCAAAATATCGTCACTTTTGCAAAAGCTGTTAAATTTGTATCATCTTTAAGCACGAAATGAAACAATCTTCGTATAATCTGTTGCTTACATGAAAGAAACAATGTTATATATGGATTCAAAGTATAGACAGAAACAATTTGAATTCTGTAAATCTCGTGACATTAAAAATTTCCATTTTCAAACATGTTTCAATGATATATGTATCTTACAGGACAACAAACATTGACAGAAGAACAGATTCACGAAATTGCATATGCATGCTAAGCCATCTTCTTGCAGAGTTATTATCTGAATGTAGTATTAATCGTTCTTTTTGCATAGACATGCAAATTCCCAGAAAGCACTGCATATCAGACACGCTTCAAGTCGGTATAAAAAAAGAATCTCTTAATGGAGAGATTGCATTGCAATATTGAATACAAGTACATTTTCATTTCATTTTTCACAAAAAAAGAAGGAAGAAAAAATAAGGAATGATACATTTTTCTGTGGAAGAAATCTACACAATAAAGGGGAGGGGGGAAAAGAGAAGGGTTAAAAAAAACCCACCCTAGAAACAAAATTACTGTGTAACACTGTTTTCAATTAAAAAGAGACCGTGTAGGAGTGCTATTTTAAGTGTTACATGTTTCTTGCGTGCTCTCTGATCATGTGGTATGAAGAAGAAAGAGTTTTCTACTTTCAAACTAACTCCATCAGAAGTGGATCCCCTTCTGCCATTATTCTGATAAGCTTTATGAAGTCTTGCTCACTCGATACGCTCCATGGATGAACAGCAGGAACTTTGGCCGAATAAAGAGTGGTGGAATTAGCAGGAGGATTTTGCTTGTAGATCATTGAATCAAGAACAGGGTCAAAATTTTGAGGAGAATCCAGGGACACAAACAACATAGGAATTGCAACCTTCTGATGTATCTCTAGATTGCCCACAAGGCTAACAAGCTCAACAAAATCACTGACCAATCGCTGAGGAACATAAAACACCTCAGAACTGCATAGTAAGAGGTTCTTGTCATTGTCACTTGTTTCTTTGTAGCTCACTTGAAAGTGTGCTGGCATCGTGCTCACAACCTTTTGTACCATGCTTGCTTGTTGTGATAACCAGTCCGAGCTGTCACCATTGGTTATTACAGAAGACCAAGATTCCGACACCTGAATCCCAGTAACTTTGTTAATGGTCAGAGAGAAAAGGGCTTACACCATTTTTTATGAGTTAAAGCTATGTTTCAAAGTAAATTGACTAAGAGTAGGATAAACAGCATAAACAAAAAGATTTGTTATGGACAAATCTAACTTCCAAGAAGGTAATGAAAAAGTTTCTACGGATTAGCTAATACATTAGGTTATGGACAATTTTATTTTGTTTTTTCTTTCCCTTTTCTTATCCTACAAGTGTTCATTGAAAAAGTTCATCGAATCAGACCAATGCTTACTACTGTTTCACAGATTGGAATGAGGTTTGCTACTCTAGATGAAAACTGTTTTCTTACAATATTAGTGGATGCATTCGTAACAGGGGCCAATAAGCCCTTAAAATATCAATTTGGTAGGAGTTTCAATTCAATCATGCAGAAGTAAGAGTTCACACTTTGGGTGAGAGGAACAAAACAACAATACCATATTAGTGATCCACAGTTTAGTTTTATCTGCTTGCAGTAAGTTCCAGTAATTAAGAATGGTATTATCCTGTACGAACAAAAATCCTTCTGCACTGCTAAATTGATCAAAAATTTTGGGCAGGTACCTGAAAATCAGGCGATGGATAAAATTAGAATCACACGAAGAACAAAACAGGCTACAAAACCTCTTCAATAAGAGATATTTCTAACTTTCCACTTCCAAAAGCTTCCATTGCCTACACAGGCTACAAAACATCTCTCACACTAATACTAACATGCTTAAAGTGAAGGAAAGTTCTGTTTCTGCTGCGACATAAGCAATTTAATTGTATTTTACTTCACCAAACAGCCAATAATGCAAAGCAATCTTTACTCTTACTGATAAAACAGAACCATCTAAGAAAGGCCAGTATTCAGATTCAGAAACAATAGCAAAATTTACAAGACAACAATTATAATTTAGCAATAGAAAGAAATGTAAAACACAACCAGACTTACCTGTATGCATAGTCCAAATGACCCTCCTCTACAACAAGATCTACATCCTTCTTTTCTGACAAAATAGCTACAGATCTGAATATCCTTCCATAAAGCAACCTCCATTCAAGAGCGGTTCGTTCCACCGGCCCATTGCAGTGCATTATAAGCACAACATTCCCGAAAGTTTTCCTCCACCGGATCAAATTAGCAATCTCATAATTCACCGTTCCTGTTTCTTCAACGCCAAGATGCACCGATGGCAACTTTTGTGGTACAAACTCTTTTCGATCACCATGACCAATATTTGGCCTTGGCCTTCCCAACTCCAACGACATCAACCTCGGCTGCTGATAGCCAACAGCCAACAGATCCTGCAGCCATGCAGCAGTAAGCTTCACATCCGTCTCAGTCCAAAACCCCTCCTCTGCCATTGCAAAGCTCAAATCCAGAACCTTCTCAAACAACCTATGTTTATCAGACCGCCACAAAACCAAATAATCAATCAACCTTCCAACATTCACATGAAGATCCTTCTCTTCTGAAAAGGGGTACGCCTCAATCCTGTCATACCTATGGACCGTAGGTGGATAAACCGCAACATACCCACCAACCTCCCAAAGCAGCCTCTGCCCCCAGTAACCCCTCAACACATCAGACGCCATCGTGCTCACCGACACCGGCAGCATCAAGGCCCAGAACGCCGGCGAATGGTACATCGTGTTAAAGGAATTCACCGGCACCATCACACCCTGCGGCAGCGCCACCTTCGGCGCATGCTCGTCGAACCTCACATCAAACGCCTCCAGAGTGGATTTCCGGGTGAAGTAAAACACTGAATCTACATCCGGCAGGCCATTGGAAATCCCCTGCTGAATAAACTGCTTTCCTCCGAAAACCTGAGTGTAAAACTCTTCATGCCCAATTTCCCCTACCTTCTCCAGAGGCAACCCTCTGGGCCAAACCGAACGCTGCCCAAAATGCACATAAGGGTTCACAACGGTTCGATTCGGGTTATCGTGACTATACTGCAACAAAACCTCTTGCCTCGCACCTTCCCCTACTAACTCCACATCAAAATGCTTGCCCAAATCATCGTCTATCACTTCCCCTCTATCATCAGCGTCAAAAATCTTCTTGGCACCGTGCTGAATCGCAAACAAATAACCCACACTCTTTCTAACATACGAATCGTAAGGAAGGTAATCCACAACCCTAAACCCCAAATTGGCCTGCTCCTCCAGGGACAAAAAGATCGCACCTTTCAGACTCCAATCCGACGGCGTTTTCGACCCACCTACCGCCACCACCTGCCACCCCTTTATCTTCACAAGCCGCCTAAGCGTATCGCTCGGGTACCCCAACACCGACACCACGATCCACTTCTCCGTCCGGAAGTTCGCGAACTTCGAGGTCTTGTCCGCAATCGGCGAGATCGCGCCCCACTCCACGCGCGGGTACGCGATCCGCTCGAGCTCCTGCGCCTGCTTCTCGAAGCAGAGCAGCGCCGCGGTGTCGCCGGCGTTCCGGAGAAAAAACACGGCGGCGACGGTCACGACGAGGAGCACCACGGCCACGATCCTGATGAGGTTGTCAGAGACCCACGCGGAGAAATCGAGGCTCTTGGTGGCTGCCAGCGCCGCCGTCCGCGTTTTGGGCTTCTGATTCACTGATTTTGGAAGTGAATGCTGCTCTTGGACCATCATTGAGTTTGGGTGTTGAATTCAATTGAATCTTCCCCCAAATGTGCCTTCCGATTGACTTGAGCTGAACACCTTTCAACTCTTTCTTTTTCCTCCCAATTGAAACATAGCCGGTAAGTAGTTTCTTCAGAGGTTTGGGAGTTGAAGTTTTGGTTAAGGTTGTGGTTGCCGACAGGTATGTGTGTGTGTGTCGGTTCCTTAAGCTTCAATGCAAGTGCAGGTAGTTTGGTAGAGTGGAATCTTCTTCTGGTTCAGTTGTAACATCTTCTTTTTATTTTATTATTTTTAATCCATTTTTTTTGTGGTTTGTTGTTGGAAAATGGACTCATTAGGTAATACTTCACGTTAGGGTATTAATTGGATTTGGAACTTGCTATTATAATGCTTTTGATTTATGAGCTGCCATGTCAATACCTTTTCCAGATATATCTTTCAAAATTTTCACTCAGTTAAAATTTTTATATTATTAGTTCACATTTTAACATTTATCATAACCAAAACCCAACAAATTGGAACCATACTCACGTACTATCATGACTTTTAGTAAAGTTTTAGTTAATAATAAATAATATATTTCAAAAGACATATTACCTTAGATTAGATAATGGGTTCTTTTTCTTATACCAATTTAGCACATGTTTAGATTTCTCATCAAACTATTACTTTTAATAGGGATGGACATAGATTATCAACCACAGTTGTAATATGATATGATTCATAGATTTTTATTGGCTTGAAAAACTAGTTTGTGTTCACCCAAAAATGAAAAATGTGTTGTTAGCAATTATCTTGATTTATCGGAGACAAAAGGAACATGAGTGAGGAGTTTTGTTTTGTGGGTTTGCTTGGTTCTGTGTTTGACTTGTGTTATTAAATCGACACTAGTTTGTTTTCAAAGTGTAGGTGAGTTGGGAAGAGAGTTAAAGTGGGTGTGGTGCGCAACTTAGTTAGCAAGTCTATTTCTAACCAATCAATGCTTTGCAATGTGCACTAACAAGTTTCCAAACAAGTGGTATATGTCTATGACAAAACCAAAAACCTTTGATCTTAGATGTTTAGTTTGGAGAGGACTAAAATGCTATCAACACACTCCATTAAACATATGCTTTTAATTTATTTTTGAATTAAATATATTTTTTTCCCTTATTATTTTGGGTTAAAAATATTTTAAACACATTTCATAATAATATTTGACTTAACAATAAAACAAATATGTGTCAAATAGTATAAAAAATTTAAATACAAACCTGAAATGCGTATGAAAGATCAAATAAATCTAACAAAATTTGATTAAAAGGATTAAACCCACATATTTCCAAAGATGAATGACTAAATTGGTCCAAAATTTTAAAATGAACTAATTCCAAAATTCACTAAAACTTAAGGGACAAAAACACATTTAACCCTTTATATTTTTTATTTTTTCTTGTGTGAGTCATGTGTATTGATGAGAAGAAGTGATAAGTGATATTTAAAAGTGAGTTATTATTTTGTGAATGCTAAGAAAAGTTAGATCTTACCAAATGATTTTATTGAGACAAGAATGATTTGATGGGATCCTTGAAATAGATGTAAATAAAAAGTTATGAAAATGTGGATTCTTAGAAAACTTTTCCAGTAAGTTGTGAATAAGTTATTTAAGATAACAGCACATATATTTTTTACATCTTTTTATTGAATAATTATTATTTAATGATAAGAGGGTGACGAAATAGTCAAGAAGTGTGTAAATAACTTTTTTGAATAGTATGAAAAGTGGATCGTATTAATTTTACTATTGGACGGAC
>Ga0209389_1003639_pt1 | contig 12517 bp, 4 predicted proteins | sample CowpearedBW_FD_187526 | JGI IMG/M metagenome (GOLD analysis project Ga0209389, IMG submission 187526) | Root nodule microbial communities of legume samples collected from California, USA - Cow pea red BW (SPAdes) (version 2) | ecosystem: Host-associated > Plants > Roots > Nodule | place: USA... | reverse complement strand
ATATATATATATATATATATATATATATATATATATATATATATATACATATATGTATATATATATGTATATATATGTATATATATATATATATGTGTGTGTGTGTCTTATTTGAATTCCAGCACTTCTATGCTATCATTTTTCTTATGGACATCATCAAAAATATCACAAATACACGCAATAGCAACAAACCATCCATTAATATCTAGTCCCAAACACAAGATGTATAGGCCTTGGCGTGAGGGAGGCATGTTGGAAGTTCCACATTGACTAGAGATAAAACTGATTTATAATATATAAGTGGATGCAAATCTCACCTTAAAAGCCAATTTTGTGGGATTGAGTTAGGCTTAAGATTCACCTTTCAAAAGAAAAGTACAAAGACAATAGAAATATCTTTAAACATGAATATTTATTTTCTTTTTATATTTAAAAATAGGGTTAAATATGTTTTTGGTCCCTTAACTTTCAGTGAATTTTGGAATTAGTCAATTTCGAAAATTTGGACCAATTTAGTCCTTCATCTTTCGAAATACGTGGATTTAGTCATTTTAATAAAATTTTGTTAAGTTTATTTGACATTTCAAGCGTGTTTCATAATAGTATTTGACTTAACATTAAAGCAAAAATGTGTCAAACAATATAAACAACTCAAATATAATTTTAAAATGCTAATGAGGTAAAGGAAGAATACATCTATCATTTTATCTTTTCATTTTATTGTTTTTTTATCTGTTCATAATTATTTTTATTTCTATATTTATATTAAGTGAGGTGGCTCTAACCTCATTTTAATTTATATTTAGTTCTCTTTCTTATATGTTTATTTATATTGATCTGTAGTCATGTAGTGGTCCTTTTTATTTATATTTATTTTCAATTATGCATTGATTCTATTTATTTATTTATTTATAGAATTACGTAGTTTAATATTAAAATAAAATTTATGACAAATAAAGATATCATAAAAGTTACTCGTATAGTTTAAAAGACATCACATACGACAATGAAAAAGAAAATTAAAATTTTATGTTTAACACTAATTGAAAAATAACACTAATATTTTTTTACAATTGTCTCCTTATAATTTTTAGTTGGATCGTTTGTTTTATATAAATGCATCCTTATCGAAAAAATTGTCTCCTTATAATTTTTAGTTGGATCATTTATTTTTAGACTTAAATACCTTTTTGGTCCTCATTTTCGTAGTGTTTGTTGCGGATGGTCCTCATTTTGACAGAATGTTTAAAATGGTCCTCATTTTTACCGAATGTTTAAAATGGTCCTCATTTTCACAATTCGTGTTTTATTTGGTCATTTTTTGTAACGCCGTTTAAATCATTAATGGAGCATTGTACAAGTGACACGGTTTATATTAAGGTGTGTTATGTGTATTGTACAGGTGTGATAATTAGATATTTGGGGATAAATAAGTGAGCTAGGGTTTTGGTAAGGAATGTTTGGGCAGTTGGTGAGTTTTGACAATCTTGTTCCTCCATTTCCAATTGGTGTTGCTGCAATCTTCTTCTTCCTGCAATCCCATTATATAGGTATGTTATGATCCCAATCTTCTTCCTTTACCTCTAGTTGTAATCGTTGGAGGCAACCGTGTTGTATCACTTCGTGCATTGTTGGTGGTTCAACGAGAAATGGATTAACCCCGATTTGTAGCTGTAGAGAGATGGCAGCTTTGAGGATGGCAAGAACTCCAAAGAATATTGGTAGAAAATTTTGGGTAAAATCTGTTTTTATTTTTGTGTTAATAATAAATTGGTTTTAATTTTTGGTTTATTGATTTACAGAGTGATGATTCCAATAATGTGGGCTGCAACTTTTTCAAATGGTAGTGTTGATGAAAAGGATGTCATCATCATGACACAAATGAGGCAGATTAATGATTTGAAGAAGTCATTGAAGGTTGCTGAGAAGAGGTTGCAATTAGTAATAGGGTTCACTTGTGTTGTTATTGTATTATTCATACTGTTATTGTGTGTAATCTTTTAAAGTCCAATCTGTTTTGTACTATTGTTAAATTAAGAAATGAATTAGTTTGATTATGTTGATATTAATCCCAACATGTTCAAAATGACATCTTAATCTGAGCATTGAAGTAAGTGATATTGATCTAAGCTTGGGAAAAATTAAATTGATTTAATTCTGGAAGAAGTTAAATTCATAACATTAATTCATCCTCATCAAAATGCACTACATCAATGTTTGGCAAAAGTGAAATTGAACGAAGTTTAAGAAAAGTCAAAATTTAGTACATCAATAATGAATTCTACATAAGAAATTCCAAAAAATAACTAAGACGTTTGTAGCTGCTTCATGACCTCCTCCTAATCTGTAATTTCATCCTAAACTACTGAGATGGTTCTTCTGGTGTTGGTAGTGATGATGTTTGACTCTCCACTCCATTCCTTGGTGGTTGAGTTGTTTGAGTTTCAACAGTTGGTGCATTCTCAGCAGTTTCAGCAGTTGGTGCATTACCAACAGTTTGGGCATCTGGTACAATCTCAGCAGGTGTTGTAGTCTGCTCATCCACATGCTTATTTGGACAATTGTTCCTATTATGTCCAATCTGACGGCATGTGCTACATTTTTTTTCTATGACCTCCTTTGATGATTTGTGTGTTATCCTTTCTCAACTCCCACTCTTCCAACCTTCTTTTTTTCTTGGGTCTTCCTGGTAAGATCCTCTTATGTGGTGGATGGACGTCAGGGTAGGAAGTTCTTTCCCATAAGACTTCACTATTGACTAGAAAGATGAATGGATTGATATATTTCTTCGTAGATGGATATCTTGAAGCAGATTGGTATGAAGTCCTCAGCATTGACATTGATAAAATTCATTGCTGCAATAGCATGACAGCAAGGGATAACAGTCAGAAGCCATTTCCTACAGCTGCAATGTTGAGCATCCACATTCACTATGTACTTATCTCCAACCATGGATATGTGCCTCACTCCAAGTACCCCACTGAACCCCACCTACAGACACAAACTACATAAAATCATGAAAGTAATTTAGAAACCATGCAGAACATCACAATAATCGAAAGACAAACAAACCCCAAAATAGAATTACGAAAACCCTAACCCACGAGCAAACACAACCTAGAAAATCCTAAACTCACTTACCTCATTGATGATGATTAACTGGAAAATTGAAATGAAGAGCGCAACTGCAATCCAATGATGAAATGACAAGTATTTGCTGCTTCCTCTACAAATCCGAGCTCAAGAAAGACGAAGATGAAGAAATTTCCCTAATTGCAAAATTTCCCCGAAATTGAAAAATTAACGTTAATTAGCCATATGTACAGTACACGTAACACACCCTAATACGAACTGTGCCACCTCTACAATGCTCCGTTAATGATTTAAACGACGTTACAGAAAAGGACCAAATAAAACACGAATTGCGAAAATGAGGACTATTTTAAACATTCGGTAAAAATGAGGACCATTTTAAACATTCTGTCAAAATGAGAACCATCCGCAACAAACACTACAAAAATGAAGACCAAAAAGGTATTTAAGCCTTATTTTTATATAAATGCATCCCTGTTGAAAAGCTAATAATTTCATATTCAATTAATTTCCCTTAGACAGAGAGTTTACTTCACACTAGAAAACAACTTTAACTCATGAAGAGCATCCAATTCAATAAAGGAAATCTCCAAATTCAATCTATCAAAATGAAATATAAATCTCTCACATTCTCATAAAATAGAGAAAAAATGATCAAATCAACTATAAAACAAAGAAAACTTATCTAGATTGACCTATCTTGATATACTTTTTAATGTTTACTCAAACATGGAACTTAATCGTTAAACGAATGAATAATTAGGATTGAATCTTAAAAAAGTTAGGAGGATATATAAATTTGTGAGGTAAAATTTTAAAATAAATAAATAATATATATTTTTTAATATCTTTATAAAAAAATTTTAAAAAATATTTTCATTTCATTTAGTACAAAACTATATATTGAATAAATTAAATTTAAAAGTCATTAGTACAATGAAGACTTTCAATGTCAGTTAGAAAATACTTTTTATGTTGATTCTAAAACTGACATATACAGTCAGTATAAAAAGTTTTGACTTTGTATGTCGCTTATTGTCACAATCGCATAGAAATTCTCACTCTCATTCCATTTCTAAACTCTTTAAGAAACCCTAATTCTACCACTTTCTCTATGAAACCTTCAATAGTGGTGCAAGATCTCAAACCTTCCATCAACTCCTTCTCAAATTGTCACTGCCATTCACTTCTTATTCCGCTTCCTCCGCCTCTTCGTTCATATCTGTCTCTTTGTTCAATAAAAAAATGCATATCAGATAACCTTCAAATCAGAATTCCTAACCTAGAAATTAGAATAAGTGAAACAAAGCGAAAGAGAGGTTCAAGGAAAACAACAAAGGATAATAGTGAGACCACTGCGACAAAGACTGAAACCAAGTAGGGGACCAAGCCTACGGAGTGCCCTCGAGATAGGAAATACCGAAATCCTAAACACAACGTGTGTGAGAGCGATTGGGATAAAACTAAGGGACTACGAGAGCGAGAGCGACATTAACAAGAGTGATGTCTGCGAGAATGAAAGCGGCCACTAGCGAGAGGGAGAAGACGAGAATTAGTGTGAGGGAGAAAAACAGTGGGAGGAGGAGAAGTAACATTGTGAAGGAACTCACATTTGAAGGAGAGATTGTTGGGAATCAAAGTGTGACTTTAAGTCCCACGTTAAGTAAAAATTAGATAGTTAAGCACTATATAAGGATGAAGACCCATAAACTCATTTCTTAAGATTTTGGATTGGAAGTGATGTCAATATTTTATGTGTGGGTTAGACTCATGTCTCCCCGGTGTCCTCTCTCAAAAGATCCAACAATTTTAATTTTTATTATTATGAAATAATGTTTTTATTGTTCTTTTGAAATTTGAAATTGATATATTTTTTTAAAAACTATATTTTAAACCTAATTTAGTACAAAATTAGTTTGTAAGTAAAATTTGTATTCATTTATATACTACAAATTTGGTTTATCTCTAGTTGAGGTAGGATTCCAATACAATAATATAAACTTTAAAAATAAAATATGAGATAGAAAAAAGAAGTCAAAAGATGAAATATTAATTTTACCAAAAAAGAAAGATAAGTATGAGGAATTGGGAAGAGGAAAAGTCTTGGTGATTGGGAAATGTGATTGCAACACACTGATTGGAAGCAGTGGTGTGATTGAGACCATCTTTCGTAAACGCTGAACAAATGAGACCTTTCATCAAAGTTCAACCTCTGAGTTTTATGCCTCTCATTCTTTCTCCATCAAATTTTCAATGCTCTTATCGCAAAAAAAGCTTTTTTGGCATTATTCCTTGCTTCAAACCTCACATCACAACCATTGCTTCATTTTATGTTGTACCACATACACTTTATAGATGTACATTCGCACGGATTCGGACATGGTATCGATACATGAAATAGATATGGCATAAGATGCCACATTTCATAAAGGTAATTAATATATAAGTAGCTCTATTTATACATTTAAAACGGTTATTCAATAAACCATGATAAAATTGTGTAATATTAGGGTAAATTGTAGTATTACGAAGATGATACCTTTTCAATTAATATTAAAATAGGAAATTTAAATATTAAACTTTATTAGATTGGTTTAATAAATAGAGGAAAGTTTGTCTTCACATATAGAATATAATATAAGTTGATTATATTTTAGTTGATGCGAGATGTTTTATACATTTATTGTGTGTTTACATCGAAGACATTTAGTAATACATAATTGTTTCAAATCTCACAATAGACTCAATTACGATTGTTTTTTGAATTTGGATCATATTTGCTTATCCAGTGATCGTCCAACGAGACTTTTGTTCTATCAAGTTTTACGTTTGTGTGTTTGAATAGCAAAATTAAAAAGAAAAAGAAACATTAGTTGATCTAAATACAAAAGAAAAGAAAAAGTAAGAGTAAAAAAAATTGAAAAGTACAACACAACTAATTATTTTGCTGCATTATATGCTTTTGTGGTTTGTTTGATATGTTAATTTTGCATTTGGTCTTTTTTAGAGTCTCCACATTGTTTAAACTAATTTTTTTTAGTCCTATTTATTTCTAGCTAATTGATTTTTGTCTTTACATTTTTTATTATTTTTTATTGTTGTCTAGAGTTTTGTTTATTTTGATCTCTTCAGTGAAATTTTAGATCTCTACGTTTTTCATATTAATTATTACTCTTTATTTAAGTCACTAGATTTTTTTTTTTATGACAGACGATATCATCGTATTTAGGATATATTACGATTATTTCGTTCCTGAATTTGGATTTTTTTTATAGAATAGATTGAATAAATAAGAGAATATCAAAATATATATGAAAAAAAAATACTAATACTTTTAATCGTAAAAAACTATTTTATAAGTGAGCTGTAAATATTTGTTATAAAATCTGTTGGATTTAAAAAAAGAAAAAGTGAATGGGTGCTTTCATGTAAAAAAATTAAATAATTTGAAATGAAAATAATTTAAATTCAATATATTTAAATCTGTTAAAAAGATACGAACTTTCCTGTTGAAAGACCATGGTAAGTTTTTTCTTTTAATATTTAAAATGCGTAAAAAGATGTAACTGGAAATCATATTTATGTGTAATGTTGTTCATTGCAGTGTTTGGATTGACCAAGAGACCTACGTGGAGTCGAAAGTGATTTTACAGTTACAGTCTCTGTCATTTACACGTGTCCTTTAGCGATTCAATTTCATTTATTGTCTGGAGTGGTGAATTGGAATGATTATTACGAAATTATGTTTTAACTCTCAAGTGTTGATTTGATGATAAAATTTGGAAGAAAGGTGAGATGTTGATTAAAAAAAATATTCAAGCATTACACATATACTATTTCTATATCAGTCTAACTTGGTAGTATTATTTTGTTAGATTTAACTATTTCATTCGTTTAATTTTTCTTTCAAAATAATTATTTTTAAACTAAAATAAATATTTTTAATAATAAAAAAATCTATAACATAAATAAAAAGTTATTCATATAACAAAATATAAAAAGTTATTTATATTAATTTATAGAATTAAAAAAATAACACATGCACGTACCGCATAAATTTTCACTAATTTATTATAAAAAAATTATTTACTTCTTCATCATTTTAATACTATTTTTTGAATTTAAATAGTTACTCCCAAAATACAATATATATATATATATATATATATATATATATATATATATATTCTCTTTTATTTTACTAATTATTTTAGTTAACTATTTCATTTTATTGTTTTGAGGATAAAATAACTTTTCCCTTGGAAGGATCTCTTAATTTATTTGAATTTCACTTACTCATATTCTTTCTTTATTGTAGGCACCGAATGTTGGAAGTGGTGTGCCATCTCCACACAATATACTAAGATCAAGTGGTGGAATCAAAGCAACTTAAAATTAGTAGTGCAAGTTTTATAATTGCCTTATGAAATTTTAATGTTGTCTTTGATTTTTTCGATGATTGAATATTTTGGTACTTCGGTGTAATTATGTTATGTTGATAATAAAATAATTTAGTCTATTAATTTCTTTTTTTATAGTGTTATAATTTTTTATATATTTTAAACTATCATAAAAAATAAATTTTATTAAATTATGAAAGTATAAATGCAAGTGAAAAATAATAAATAATTAAATATTAAAATTATGACACTTGATAATGTTATAATTTATTTAAGAATTAATTATAGTATTGACAATTAAAAATATCATAATATAATGGTAATAATGTCAGTTTTAAGTGTCGTTTTTTCATTGAATTTGTTTTTTATTAAAAATATTACATCAGTTTTAATTGACGTTATTTACCTCTTTAAATCGTCATTGTATACATAGTATAAAATGACGGTTGTTGTGGCGGTTCATCTTAAACCGCCATATTATACTTTGTGACGACAAGAATTACAACATTTTAGGAAAACGTCGCTCAAGTAAATAACGGCAGTTAAAAATGATGTAAAATACAAAAATAATTGTCGCTACTTACATGTTTTTTTGTAGTGACATTAATAAATAAATTAATTATATCAATTACAACATAAGCACAAATACCAATTAAGAAATATAAGCATGAATCACAAAGATAATATTCGATAGGGATACATACCATATGCTTAGATTTCAAAAATAATGGATAATAAATAAAATAAAAACAAACATAATAAATATGTAATCCCAAAATGGTTCATACATTTTATATGCCAAAAGAGATGTAATAAACTTGATATCATTTATAAATTTACATCTCATGAAAACCATAATAATATAAAGGGTACATTTCAGACTCCCACTAACCAGTACATCAAAAGACTTAACTACACACTTATATGAATTACATGATTTTGAAAAAAACTCCAATAGTTAAGCCTTTAGTTAGTGGATCTACTAAGATATCTTATGTAGCAGTATATTCAATCCGAGTCTAAAGATCTAAAACTTTCTCTCTAACAAACATAAAATTTATATCAAGATGTTTTGAGCATAAGAACGTATGTAGAAAAGAGAGAAATGCAAGGCAGTAGTATTTCCACAATATATTACGAGTAGCCTATAAATACTTTCAACAATTTGAAAGTCAAAAAACAAATTTTAGGCCACATAATTTCACAAGTGCTTTATAACATGCAACACACTGCCTTCAAGAGTATCTATAAGAGTTTGTTTAACCCTCTTCCAAGAAATAGCTTATCCTTCAATCATAAAACCAAAGTCGAAAGTAGATTTTCGGTCGTCAGGGCAACCAACAAAATCAAGATCAGAACAACCAAAGACCTAATGTTAAAGTTGATCAAACTTTTTATAGGTCAAAATGTGATCCTTGGCTCCCTACAAATATCTAAAGACCTTTTAACGGATTTTCATTGACCCAAACCTGGGTCGCTCAAGTATCTCCCTAAAGCATTTACGATAAAAGCAATATCGGGACTAATGCAAACTTGAGCATACATTTAACTACTAACAACGGAAGCAATTATGGAACTTTTCCAATTCAACTCTATCATTATCCATCAATTTTGAGGATATTGAGATTTAGAGAGCTTGCTGTAAGACCAACGAAATTTAATTAATTAAATAAATAATTAATTAATAAATGCGGGCATGAAGAACATTTATGATATTAAAATCTGATTTGTATGATGTGGAAAAGTACTAGCTCAAATGGTTTAGAGTACTTTAATTATGTGAGAGGACTTGGGTTTCAATCCTATGTATGCCAATTGTGTGTATTTATTTGTTATTGTTTTAAATATATGATAGTCATGCGGTGAAATAATATAATATTTAAATTATATTAGTTAACATGAAACATGAATTGGTATGATGGTTTGGCATTGACTTGGCATGTGCATGGTTGTGGGTTCAAACCTTGGAGAACCCAAATTTATCCTTACTTTTTTGGTATTTTTGGCTTTGGCTTGAATATGAAAAGTTAAGAGAATGTAGGGCCACCGAGAGGTGGCTGAAAAACAAACATAATGAGATAGTAAATGTCATTAACATCTAATTAAGACTCAATTTTCGTTTTAGGTAATTAACCTAGCTTTTAGGCACCCTTTAAAAAGAAAAATTTGGTTAATAGTGAGGGTTTTGCAAGGCTAGAAATTTTACTCAGAAAGAGAGCACGAAATTGAGACTTGGTGAGGTTTGAGTGAGATTCTTGGGGGCTAAATTGAGAGGAGGCTAAGGAGGCACTTGGTGTAGGGAGAACTTTTAAATTGTCAAAGCTTTAAGTGAAGGAAAACCAGGTTAGGGGAGTTGTCCATGTTAATTTGATGTTTTGGCATGAGATGTATGACAATTACATGTTAATTATGCATGAACCTTATCTGTTTTACGATTTTGTTGAATTCTGGAAATTTTCCAGAAATCGCTTGGCGGGCTGTACATAGCCGCCAGGCGGCTCATACCCCATTTACGTGTTTGCTATGTTTTCTGGAGGTAGCGCCTGGCAGTGAAGCCCTGTACCGCCAGGTGACGCAAGCATGTAACCCATTATGGGTTTTTCCTGATGAACTGTCTGGCGGTGATGAATTTCTGCCAGGCGACGCGAGTCGATTTAGCTCAGTTTTGTGATTCTATGCAGACTAGGATGATTAGAATTGGGGAAAAATCATGGGTTAGTGGTTAAGAGATGATGTGAGAACGAAATTCTTGAATTCTAGCATAAATGATGATTAAAAAAATTGATGGAACAGTGAAAAGAGGGGTAGGGTTTAATGACGTGAGAATTGCAGGTCTTGTAATCAAATGGTGGAAGCTAATTGGGTAATTCCATTGTGGAAACGTACTAATCATTTTGTGTGGGGTTGTTAAACAATTGGAAGAGGGTGATCAATCTGTGTTGGGAAGGTATTAGGAAAAAGAGTAGTGCAGGTGCGAGAATTCTGGGAATTTGCCCAGAATCGTATGCACCGCTTGGCGGTACAGGTCTTGCCGCCAGACGCCATCTCGAGAAACTAGAATTGGAGGCGTTGCAAGAGTTGCTGGAACTTATTCGTTTTTGGAAAAGTGAGGATGTGTGTTATTGAGAGTTGGAAATGTTAGCGTAATGATAATCTTGTAATGAGCATGACTATATACTTGAGAGTGGAATAAATTGGAGTATTGTGGAATTTAGAATTTGGAGTGTACAAAGATTATAGATATAGACTGTGTACACTGGATTTAGTAGAAAGGTTGGGTTTGAAATTATGTAATCCAATGGAACTTATTGATAAAAAAGTGTTAGGGCTTGGAAACAAAATGTGAGATCAGAGGTGTGAGGCTTTGTACCTATGGGTGGGGAAATCAAATTGTTAAACCAGAACAGAGGGGGAAACCTAGCCTGTAAACGATCTGATGATGTTGTACAAAATCTTATTTAGTGGAAATTGTAATATAGGTGAACCAAACATGTTGGGGGTGAAATGATGTAGATCATAGGCTTAAGTGTGCGCACTGTTATAGACTATAGTTATAACCATTGAACTTGGTCGAGTGATTAACAAGGTCTGGATGCGAACAACAATGCCTAAATTCATACCAGTACAGTGAAAGTGGTGATACTGGTATGGCGCCTGGCGGTGGGGTTAGGCCGCCATGCGATAACAAGGAAATAGTGGGATCCTGGACTTGATGGTGCCTGGCGAAGGAGAAGGTCCCGCCAGGCGATAGCTGTGGAAACAGTAGCCCTAGAGCGTGTCCGCATGGCGGTGTGGATTGTTCCGCCAGGCAGTGGTTGCAAAATGGTTGGTTCTTAGGCGCTTGACGCCTGGTGGTACGTGTCCCCTGCCAAGCGGTTTAGGAGCTGCTAGCGCCTAGCGGTATGTGTCCCCCACTAGGCGATTTGGCTGTTGTATGTCCTAGTCATTGGACTTTATAGACGTGATCTACTAGACTTTTGGTGATGCTTCAAAGGTAAGATTGTTGGGTTTCTTGAGTTGAGTTCGGAACGTATCCCTTGAGTTGAGCTCGGGATAGGGGTTAAGCACGTAGCATTCCTTGAGTTGAGCTCGAAATGGCATCCCTCGAGTTGAGCTCAGGATGGCGGATGAACATAAGGAACCCTTGAGTTGAGCTCGGGTTGGCGAGTGTTGCCGGTGTGAGTGTGCTGGTTGTGGCCAGTACGGATGGGTCCAGATAGATTGGCCTCCTCAGGAAATAGCTGACGAGTTTGGTAGTCTTGGGATGTTACGAACTATGTTTGTATTTGGGAACTCCACCTGGCTTTATGGTGTATGATCCGTAGCAATGGTTTCCCGCACGTGCTCTATCGGTTGTGGCCGATAGGTTTGGCAGCAAATTACCTTGGGGTAATTACTAGAAGAAGTAGAACACGAATAACCTGGTTGTGGCCAGGTGGAATGAATTAGATGGGTTGGAATTCCTATGGGTTGAATGTGTCGTCTACATATATTTGTGTTATATATGTGTAACATCCCTAAGGAATATTACTAATATTTAATAAATAAAATCCGAAATAAAAGTAAATACCTCATTTAATAGAAAACCATTTCCCAAAAACACGGGAAATTTAAAACTTTAATATACAAGTCATAAAACCAGGAGTCCATAATTTATAAAACTAAAACAATATTCGCATGACTCCCAAAGGGTTACATATTTATCTCAAAATCAAAATAAAAACATATAAACAAAATCCCCAGTTATCCCTCGCTCCGAGTCTATGCATCTCGTGGCCCACCTGTCAAATCATCTGCTTCCAGATAACGAGTCATCCGATCATCGCCACACACACACAGAAAGGGTGAGCTATGCACAATATATAAACAGATACATGAAATAAATATGCCACCCATCCCAAAATAACATAACTAAATTTTCATACTTTTCAAATTACCCAACCATGACCTCATAGTCCTTCATGAGTCATATACATGAACTAGGTCTTGGGACTTCACTGTGCTCCCATGAAACTAACTCATTC
>Ga0209389_1003635_pt1 | contig 12518 bp, 2 predicted proteins | sample CowpearedBW_FD_187526 | JGI IMG/M metagenome (GOLD analysis project Ga0209389, IMG submission 187526) | Root nodule microbial communities of legume samples collected from California, USA - Cow pea red BW (SPAdes) (version 2) | ecosystem: Host-associated > Plants > Roots > Nodule | place: USA... | reverse complement strand
CTCCTTAAACCAATCTCCATTATCACAACTTAACTTTGTTCTTCTCACACAACCACCAGACCAATCATGAGAATCCCACTTTGCTTGAAACTTTGGTGTGAAACCTTGCAAGCATTCACATATTGGAAGCTTATTAATATTGCAGATAGAGTTGACACCACAAGTGGCAAAATATTCACACTGATCTATTGGATGACTGTTTACAATATCCCAACTTTGTCTTTGGTTTGACCATAGAAAACGCTCTGTACCCCCTCTTGGATTGAGCTTGAGTATTGTTCTACTAAGAACTGAACTGTTTAACGTTTCACATCCATAAGTAACCCCTTTGTTAGTGAACTCAAAAGAGAAATTCAAGAATCTGTGCATTCTGTCCCAAGAAACACCACTGAAAAGATAGCCATTCCAAGGCCCTGTGCTATACAAAATTGTAGTTCCGTTTGTAGTAACTTGTTGAGGAAAGCCCCTTGTATCGATCTTATAATAAAACTCACCTTCAGCTGGATCTTCATTGTCCCTCCAAGACGTGAGATACTGATATGGACCAGTAACAAAATCACTTTTCAGTTTCATCCCTGCAAGGAAAGTGTCTCCAGGATAATCAAAGCTTTCCCACAAGAAGTTCTCTGAGCTCTCTCCATCTTTCACAACAAGGTTTCCTGAATCTAAAAGCTGCACAACTGGTTTCACTGCAATTTTTGATGAGTTGGAGGACCACACTCTGCCTCCGGAGCCATCAAGAATGACAAGATCTCCTTGATGAGTAAGTTTCAGAACTGCTGTTGAGTTTTGTGCTGGGACATTCCTGTTGGCAACCCACACAATAGTCCTAGGTAATATGCTCTTGTACCATATACCAAAATATTGTCTTCTTGAGTTTCCAAAGTCAAAAAACCCTGCTTCAAAGGTTCCTGCAGAAGAAACAAGGGTTTCATGGTATTGTAAGGACTGATTTGGGGTGATAGTAGAGGAAGTGGGCATGAAACAAAAGAAAGTAGTGTAAATGATTAGCATGAGAATTTGTTGGCTCTCCATTGTGTTTCTGTAGGTTTTGTTATGGTTACTGCTACCATCATCCTCTTAATCAAATATTCTATATTACATTCAAACTGGTTAGTCAACCCTGCCATTTTTTCCATTTCAAAATTTCCTTTTTTCAAATTGATTCTAAATACATTGCCAGGTTAACATTTTCCACTCAGTTTGGTGTATTGTCTACGTTGACTCACTAAAGTCTTGATCAAAGAAATAGAACTTTTGGCATTAACATAAAAGTTTACTGGTCCTGTTTAAATGTTAACTACGAACACTCAACTTATCCATTTTCCCTGCAATTTCCCCACCTTAGTATTTTCTCCAAACTTTCGTCGGCCAATTTCTTTGACACATCCTAGGATTGTGTGTTAGTACAAGGTGGTTCTAGAAGGGGTTAAATAGAGTCTTAGACATTTTAAGATTGTTTTGCGCAAACATGATATAATAAATAGAAAAGAGGTTAAGAGAATAATGCACACAAAGATTTATATCGGTTCACTTCCACCTGAAGTTATGTCCAGTCCTTAAACAACCTGTTTAAGAGGTTTTACTAATCAAATTTCTTGACCGTAGATAACAAATCTCTCTTGTAACAAAAACTTGATTCACCAATGTTGTTGTTTCATTCATACAATTAATAATAAATTTGTAGACCAACATTTTTTTAACCATTGTACTCAAAATAGACAAAAATGAGTATAAATGGCTAATAAATTTAAGTTTATTTCAAACTCAACATTGACTAGCACAAGTATAACCTCTTCTGGTTACAAGAATTAACCTCTGTGAGTATCACAAGTTTAACCATCTCCAAGAATTACAAGTATTAACGTCTCTAGAAAACATGAGTATAAAACTAGATTAGATAAGTGTTATCTTTAGGTGTCATTTACAATCTCATCCTAAGATAAAGAACTCACAATCATAATGATTAAAATAATCTTTGGTATGGGAGAGCACAATCATGTTCAAAGTACTTCACTATGTAAATGATTTTACAATGGTTATCATTCAATCCAATATCATTTTATACGATATGAATTTGACTCTATGCTCATAGTATTTTCATTGTAAGTGTCATGACCACGAGATCTTGTGCACAACAAAAAGTTGTAAAAATAATTAATAAAAAAATTAAAAAGGAAAAACAAAAAAGTTATTAATCATTATGTGGGATGTCTTTAATATTATACTGATACTAATGAAAATAACTTAATTAAGTCAATTTTCAAAAGTTAAGACTTGATTAAAAAAAAAATTAAAATAAGGCTTGACTTAGAACTTTTTAACCAAAGTTGAGACGGAAAGAAGTAGTTAAACCTTTCTTTTACCAGCTAATTAAAGATTTGTAAAAGAAATTGTTGTTAAGAATCAAGAAAGTTTTGTTAAAATTATATGAAAAAGTTAAGTATCGAGGGAGGGAAGTTGTTTGTCAAAGTGAATATAAAAAAAGGGTAACTCGTTACCAGATTGTTGAAGACCTTTTGGACAACGTGCATGAATTGGAATAGCAGGTGTGTCTCAGAAAAAATAGGAAAAGGTTAATTGAAACTATTTGACAATTTTATATAACAAAAAGGTAAATTTTTGTATTTATAAAGAAAAGTAGAAAGTGAAAAGTAGTGAAAAATAGTTTTAAATTGATGTAAAAAAAATTAGGTGACAAAATAAATGTGAAAAAAATAATAATGATGCTTGTATCTATTCACCAATTTTATTGACTTTCTTTTAAATTCCTATTTTATTGGAAATTTTATTTTCTGTGTTATTTTATTTTTCTCCTCCATTTACAACTTTCAAATTTCTTTTAAATATTATATTTTACTTATAATATTATATTTCCGTTTCGAGCTTTACAATTTTGAAATATATTTTATTTCTGAATTCTGAGAGTTTTTTCCTTTAAGAAAGTTTATTTGCCTTAGAACTCTCCTTTTAACTTTATGGAATTTACTTGAACTTCTTAGTTTAGTTTTAAATCTTAATCATGTAAAATTCACTCGAAATTTGTACTTTATGAAAAATCATTAATGAAATCTATGTTAATTTATGCCTTAAAAATCAAATATTCTCTTTAAAAATAAACATAAAAATAACTTCGTTAAATTCAATTTACATTATCGATTTTACATTTGAGAACATGTATAATCTTATTTAATATAATAGATTACAAGTCCAAACAAAATGAATCGATGAAACAAGTAGATTTTATCACTAATATTTATTAATTTTACTCATGAGATTCTTTCACATCATTTGTTCAGTCTAATTACACTCTTTCCATGGATTTTGAACAAGAGAGAATCTGAACAATAATAGTCTTTAGGTTCACACATTCATGGCAGATATTTAGTCGATTTATTTCAAGCTAAAATAGAACCTTCAATTTGATCGTATAAAAAGTCTTGTGAGGTGCAACAGTATTTCCAATAAGTGAGAAATAAAATTGAATAGAGTTCACATTAAAAGAAAATTCATGGAACCATTAAAAAAGTTTGAAGCAATTTAGAGCTCTATTTGCTTTAAAACTTTGCTTTTAACTTAATGGAGTCTACTTGAACTTCTTAGTTTAGTTTATATGCACCCTATATCTGTATTTTTCGATTCAATGAGCATCAAATGACTTTTCACTAGTTATACATATAATTAAGCTCACTGCCTGTATACACAAAGCAAAAACAGTAAAATAAAGTCAATATTTTGTTTAATTTAAACATTTTAAGACTCTTTCCCATCAAAAACAAAAAAGTACATATTTAAACAAAATTCTGAAAAATATGGACAGTTACATGACCTATCGCTTCTTAAACAAACATTTCATTTAATACAAAATCAGTGATACATGAATTCAAGGACCAACATACATCAAACTCAAAAAGATATAAAAGATCACACAACATGCACATATGGAAATTAAATTCTAAAAATAATTATTTTCATCCAGAGGTAAGCAAGTATATTTCCATTTTCATTTGCTTATATTTTTGCTATTGCACTAAACTGATATAAATTTCATTTAAAATAATTTAGTTCGTTTGTCAACCTCATCAACTACACATATCATCCGAAGTACAGTCCGTGAAAAGCGAGCTCAAAATCCATAACAATGTTTGCATCAATTACTGAGAAATTTCCGCTTTTTAGTTGTGTTCATGTAAGGTCTAATGACCCATTCTATCTGAGCTTCAGCTTGATCCACCGTTCCCAACTTTATCTGAAAACAGTTTTTGAAAACATCAGGAACTGAAAGTACTTGTTCAACAGATATGTTGTATGAGTAATAATAGGCCAGTTTCAATGACAATTTACTTCGGAAACTGACGTTTGAGATAACCAATGAAACCCAAACAAAAAACTGAAGTGTGACTATAATGAAAGCAAAACAAAAAACAATAAACTGACGCATGAACTACTATGGTCCAATTTAATCCACAGGTTGGGGAAAGAAGTATCCACTTTAAGCAGCTACGATACCAGAAGACTTAAATAGCCAGTTTTCATCCATAGGTTCCAAAAATTAGAAAACAATGCTTAATCACAATTGAAAGTGATACTGCTTATTGAATTGGGCTAGGTCCTGTCATGTAGACGTATTCATTGTCTAGAAAAACTGATATGTTACAAAACTATGGTATTTAAATAAAAAAAATAAATCATAACGAAATCAAAGCACAGTTAAGCTCATGAGAAGTATTAATGATGATGAAAACATAGTGATAAGATATCATATAGCCCATGCAAAACAATCACTGCACTATACAGCTTTAAGCAAACGAAAACCTTAAATCCTAGTAGCAATAATGTGTTCAACCCATGGCGGACTTAATTGTGATGCAAACCTGATAAAGCCGTAACTCAAATCGTGGACCAATTTCCTTCAGTTCTACAGATTTAGGGCCTCCGTGCTTTTCATAAATATGATGCCTGTACATAACAGAAACAATTTAAAGAAACAAATTAACCAGAAGGTTAATAATCGTTAGAACTTGAACAAATAATGAAGCTGAATCCACAAAATTGGAAACATGGACCTAACCTGAACGAGATATAGTCAGATTGGTTGGAAAAAGTGACAATTCGTTTTGTGTCTGGTTTTGGCACGGGAAAAAGATGCTTGAGAATGTTCGCTGACCTTTCGCCTAACTGTTTAACGTCCAAAAGAATTCCAAACAAGATGAGCAGTCAGCACTCAGTAGTATAATGTAGTCAACAGTAATTAATTTTGTTTAGATTGAGATGGCCAGAGCATAATTTTGTAAAAAGATATTCAAGAGACGAGAAAAAGACAAGGGAAAGGTCCTGGTAAACAACCCTATAAGTCAATCATAAATGATATCTTGGCAGACTCTCGAACATTTTTCATATAAAAAGGATACAAAAATATATTATAAGAAATAACTTCGTTCACCAAAAAACCAGTAATGAAATAGTGATTGAGCATCTTTCTTTTTCAAAAATGAACTGGAGTTTGAATCTCAGTAGTACAATTTCTTATTTCAAAGGCACATAAGTACAAGAGATGTAATTGAAAAATCGAGCTATATAACTTTTACATGAATCAGTGCTCAAACAAATGACAGCACACCCTATCAACTCAGATTCATTAGCTACTGGTCACAAAATTTTGGGCATTATAGTAACATGGCTTTTTGGCTATGGTTTTGCAATTCTTTTTTCAGTAGAAGCCACTAGTATTCTCTCTCAATATATTGACTCCACATCATATCTATTCTTATATGCCTACTCATGCATCAAAACATTCCCATTCTCGTAACACTTAATCTATGCTATTGTCTACACTTAGATAAGAATTTTATATCTAACTAACCTGTCAAATGCTAAATCCACAGCCTAAAGTACATGTACTCAACCAGAACCAGATTGCACAGTTCAACACTTGACATGCCATGATAGCAACACACTACAATGCTTAAACATGTTCACATATTATTCTGGCTTCAGTGAAAGTTTAATATCACTTGATGTTTAAACATAATGACAATTGCATGTCAACATTGGAATTTAATATCCATCCAGCACAGTGTAAATATGTATTAGTCAATAATATTATGTCAACTAAAGCCTGAACCAGTTAAATTTACATCCAGATTTTTTAATACTTTAAAATCGTTTTGAACTCCAATCACTACTACATTATGGAATAAGATAAGAACCAATGATACTGCAGGACCTGTAATTATCAAAAAGTCCAGAGACAAAGCAACAGATCATAGTCATTGAAACTTAGTACTTCCTTAGATAATAAAGCTCATACTGAATTATGAATACCTTAGTTGAGAAGTTATCAAGAATCAAATGTGGATATGCCTCAGGCATAGTTCCAATAGCTTTCCTGTCTTTAATTTCATGCCTTGTAACCTGTATGAAACAACATATTAGTATATTGTTCCCTAAAATCAATATGAAACACTGTAAGACTAATACTTGCCACATTGTGTAATCCAAAATATGCAGTTGGACCAAATGGTAGATGGCAAACAATTAAACCATCTGGTACACCACGATGTTCATGAACCAAAATAACATCAGTATAGTCATGTGCACGACAAGATTCTATAATCTCTGAGATAACCTGAAATGAAAAGGAAGATTGCATATACCATTAGGCAAGTTGCTCATGGAGTCAAGAATTAGATGTTGATATGTTTTAGCAAGAGTTGAAAATAAAGCTAATTACAGAAAGCCATCAGACATTCTAGATGAAAAAAATGGCTTAATGAAGGCAACTAAATTGAAGCAGAGATGCACGGAGTAATAGAACCTAGTGGTGTGAGTGTTATTCATGTAATGCCTTCGATTGTGACGTTAGAATATTAATTTCCTTAACAAGCAAGAGGAGTAAGGTGTGGTCCCACTGAAAGACCGCACGCATACATACTATTGAAAATTAAATTATATTAACTTCACAGGCCTGAATGACAGAGGCAAGTAATGAATGGGGTGTAATGAGTACAAATCCATTGTGATCTTCTTTAACTGAGATTCTTTGCATATTTTCTCTAACCCATCGAGAATTTGTACTCGGTTCTTTTGGTTTATTTACTTCTAGCAAATCATATTTTCAGTTTTGTATGCATTCTCCAGATAGATAGATGTTCCTTTAAGAGCATTTGGAATTTGGAAATCCAAAACTCATTCCAAGGTCAAGATTCTGTGTCTGGAAAGCAACAGTATTCGTAAAGCACACATGCAGATTTGTAGACCTCACATAGCACTTTTAAACTTATGTATTACGTGAACATCCAGTTTGGAAAAAAAACACTGCATTTGAGCAACTACTCTTTTACGAGATAATTAATTTGAAACTCATGGTGTTGCTGAGCACTAGGGGTGTCATTTCAGTATCGTGTTCAGACAATGTGCTCTACACTTTTGCAAGAATAACTCAAAAAACCACTATTTTCTTATCCTATCCTGGTTCTTCTCTTATTTATAATTAAAAACATAATTTCTTATCTAAATCACATGACCAAAGAAACCACCAAATAATCAGATCATGATGTCACAAACATGCAGTATGGGACAACACATGATGAATAATTAAAGACACCAACCTGACCACCACGATTCATTCGCTGCGCATTAGGAAAAACTATACTCAACTCCTGCACAAAAAGAATTGAAGATCACAATAAACAAGAGTCCTTGAAGTAACAGACAAAAAAGTAGAAAAAAATTTGGTTTAAATAACAGAATTGAAACAAACAAACACCACACACATCAAAAGCAAGCAAACCTTTACAAACTGCTGAAGAGGAGCACTTGGATCCCTGGAAGTGGTCAACAAAATCTTGGGATCCTTTTCCGCAGCATAAGCATACTCATCATCAATGTGCGTTCTTGGAACTGAATTCAATTATAAATCCCATCAAACCCCATATTGAAACACACAACAGAAGGATATATGGCACAAAAGAAAAATAACCTTGGATGTATTAAAACAAAGTTTTCCGCAAGCACTTCTAACAGAAGGAAATAAGAAAGAAAAAAAAAATAAACTTCTCTATAAATTAAACTAGTTTTTAGTTGGCTAAGTGTCTCTACAAATACTTCTATAACAGGAAAATAGAAAGGAAAAACACAGTTTTTAACTCATGTGCAAGCTAATTTTAGCTTGTGGGCAACTTTATTTCATTTTGTTACTTCTTACATTCTCTTCATATGCATTAACCAAACAAAAAAATCCATTTAAAGTTATTGCATAAAAGAAAAAGAAAAAAAAAACATGAAGAAACATAGTGCGTGGCACCACTTACCAGCAGTGTTTTCATCTTCAAGGTCGATTTGGCGTCGAAGTGCAGCTTCCTCATTTCTGAGTTCAGTGGGAATGGGTTTCCCCTCTGCAAAAACCAAACAAATAAATAAATAAACATAATTATATGAGAAATAATAAAAATCATTATTATTATTAGTATCATAATGTTGAATATGAAACCAAAAAAAACAAAACAACAAAACAGAAACCTTGAAGCGCTTCTCCGATTTTGCGTTTCTTTTCATAGAGCAAGCGTTCTTTGCCTTCTAAGCTCTTTCTGTACAAATACTCTCTCCTCAATCGAATGTTTCTACGCAGCATGTTCAACTGTTCAACGCACTCACAGAACGAAACGGCACCGTTCAGAGATGGAGAAAAACAAAGAAGAAGAGGTGCGGAGCGGCGCGGGAACAAGAGAGAAGGAAGTGAAGAAAAGGAAAGGATACCCTGAGAGCAAAACGACCTGCGTTTTGGATCTCGATTACCTGAAGTTAAAGATTATATATGTGCACATAAACAGCTAACAGAGACCGTTGGATTATATGAGTTTAGAAGATATACTTAAATACAAACCTAGAGAGACCCATCCAACGGTTTGGGTCAAAAGATATTTTGTAAATTAAGAAAAAATTAAATTAAATCTTAAATTTTTAAGTCAAACATTTTTGTCTGATGAAATTAAATAAATTATTGTTTATAATATATAGAGAGAAATTTTCTCATTCTATATACATATCTTATATTTTTATTTTAACATTAATTATATTTTAGAATTAAAAATAAAATAAACTATTATTAAAAGTAATTATATACTTTCATTTATACTTATTCTCTATATAAAATGTATAAAGTAAATTCTATGCGTATTCTGTTCTTTTTTAAGATTTCGTGCAATTTTTTTATCAATTTTATCTCTCTTATGAAAACACACAATGTAATATTTTCTTGAAATAATTATTTAAACAGTTTGGACATAGAGTTTATGCATATATATATATATATATGAGATTTTTTTTTACATTTCATAATTCTAATTCTCAATTTACAATATACTTATTTATTAAATTATAAAAAATTAACGTATACTTTTACATATTTTTCATAAAATTGATTATCTTCTTTATATTTTTTATTTATCTTTTCTTGATTCATTTCATATTAATTTTAGTAAATATAAATTTATTTTTTATATTAACTTAATAATATTATCTATTAATATTATATCATTATATTTAAAAAATATTTACTGATATAATATCATTAATATTTAAAAATACACATATGCGTATTGTAAGGCCCACTTAATTTTATTCTACCCTATTTCTAGAGGGACTGTCCCAAATTGGTTGGGCCTAGGACTGGCCCATAAGGATCCAAATATCCTAAACCAGCTAACACTCTCATTTCTGCCTCTTTACATAAACGCATCCACCTTACTCTCTCCCTCTCAATCTCTCCAACGATGCTCTGCTAGGGGTTTGAGACCCATTCAATTCCAAGTGAGTTTAGCTCATTATCCCATCCACATAAGTTATTTTCACTTCATACTCTTCTCCTTTAGTTGGATTTTTGTGTTTCCAGCTAGGGTTCACCATGGTAATCTATTTGGAATCTGTTTCCATCATTCTTTTCAGCTCCTCATATCTGTTCTCGAAACTGTGGTGCTCGTAGCTTAAGTGTCGAGGTTTTCCGCTAGCTCTTTCCAGGTAAGGGAAGCTAGGGTTTTCGCGTTTTTGTAACATGTTGATGTTTGGCTACTGTTCCTGATATAAAATGTTGGATTTATGTTTATACTTACATGAGATGGAACTGGTGTTGGCATTGTATTGTTTCCCTGGTGTTTTCCTGACTTGGCTGTGAAAACAGTGGAGGAACCCGACATTCTCGCCCAAGCGGATGTGCCTCGCCTAGGCGAGATTGACAGCAACTCGCCCAGGGTTTCTGCTCGAGCTCTCGCTCAGACGAAGAGCTTTCGTTTTGAGCAGGTAGTCATCTCGCTCAGGCGAGAGCAACTCGCCTAAGCGAGAATGCGAGGGAGCTCGAGGTGTTTCGCTGCAGTTGTCGCTCAAACGAGGGACCTCGCCTTTGGGCGAGGGGTGGTCTCGCTCAGGCGAGGAGGCCTCGCCCAAGTGAGATCTCGCGAACCCTACTGTGTCTTCTGTTGGCAGTCTCGCCTAAGTGAGGACCTGCAGCTTGAGCGAAAGACCCCTTTCGCCTGAGCGAGGGTCCCTAGCTTGAGCGAGACTGGTGCAGGAATTTGTGTACTTCTCTCATGTTCTCTTTGGTGTTAGTTGTGTGATTGGTTGGAGTACTTTATTTAATGTATGAAGTATGCGAATATGCATGAAATAGTTGATTTGTATGGCTGGAAATTGATGTATTTGGCATGAGCTTGGTATGATATATGCTTGGATGGTTAGTTTTATACATATATTGGCACGAGATTGATATGCATGGGAACCCTATAATTTGTTGGTGAAACACATACAAGGTATGGGTAGGACGTAATCTCATGACTCTCATAGTGGGAGCTCATGGTGGTGCCTCATCTAATGGACGTAATTCCACGGACCCTCCTAGTGAGAGTTCGCAGTGGTGCCTCAATGTAAGGATGTAATTCCACGAAGGCCTCGTGGTGGTGCCTCAAGGCCAGGATGTAATTCCACGAAGGTCTCGTGGTGATGCATCACTGCTAGGACATAATTGCACGGTCTTGTGGTGGTGCCTCAGTTTACGCATCCGGATAGTCGAGTCTTTGGGTCTTAAATGGTTTGGTATTCCATGTGTGGACGTCTGTTATTTATGTCTGACTTTGAAATTGCATGTTGATTGTTATGATATAAGATATTCTTTCACTAGCTTACTTTCTGCTTGTTTGTATGTTTGTGTATGGTCTTTCTCCTTTGCGATAATCATTAACTTTATTGATGTGAGCAGATGTGAGAACCCCTGACAATGGTAATGATAATGGAAATGTCGCAGTTTGATGGTTATGGACGAATATCGGGCTCACTATGGAGCTCACGGTGGATGGAGTTTGATTAGATTAAAATCCTCTTGTTTTGGACAAGACTTTATGCTACTTTTAAACTAGCATATTTCGTTTAGGCTGTGTGTGGCCTTTTTCCTTTTGGCATGGATCTGCATGGTGTGCAATATACCTCCATAGCTCAAACTCTGTACCCTTTGAATACTTTATGTATGCGACGTTTTATTTAGTGGGATTTACCTATTTAATTGGGATGTTACACGTATAATGTCTTTATTTACGTCAGTATATATAAAGAAAATTTCTTTTAGGTGTTCATATTTATTGTTTTAAATAATTTTATTTTATATTTTATATTTTATTTTTTATTTTTAAGTGATTATTTTTTTAAAATTTAAACTTTTTCTATTGGAATTTTTTATATGCAAAATAAATAGAAACTATTTACAATAAAATTATAAAAATATTTATATTTAATTTTTTAAGCTTTACTATTATAAAATAAAGTACATAATTATTTGTTTCAATAAAAGTTAAAAAACGTGGCAAAGTTAGAAATTGTGTGTAGTTTATCTAAGTAGTTAAAAATAACATTTTTTGAGTAATTTTTGAAGAAGAAATGTGTATATCAATTAGAGTAATCTATTTATTATTATTGTTAAATTTTTAGTACATATATTTTACAAAATTACACTTTAACAGATAAGTAGTTAATATATTTAAATAGTTTTTTAATCCTTACCAATGTGTGTCAGATTCATCTTAATTCTTGAAAAGAAAAAGCTACTTTTAAATAGAATATTGCAACAATTTATTGTAATTCTTATCATTAACTAAAATTAGGTTAAAAACAAGTAGAATACTAAATAAGATTAAAAGAAGTAACAAAAAATATTTTAAACTAAAATAATTAGATTAATTTTAAATATAAAATTTATTAAATATATGCATTTAACATAAATAAGATAATTACAATATGTTTAATATCTTTTCTTTGTACATCAGAGACTAAATAATAACAGTGAGGGAAAACTTTGATGTTATTACTGTATTCTATCAACAATAGACCAAAAAAGACAAAAAGTAATTCAAGAAACTGAATGAATCAATCTTGATACACTACTAAACTTTTTAACTGTCTTCTAGTAAATAAGCTCTTAATCCCAGAACTGCATTATGTGGCTCATTAAAAACAAAGGTAAAAAAAAAAAAAAAAAA
>Ga0209389_1003629_pt1 | contig 12528 bp, 4 predicted proteins | sample CowpearedBW_FD_187526 | JGI IMG/M metagenome (GOLD analysis project Ga0209389, IMG submission 187526) | Root nodule microbial communities of legume samples collected from California, USA - Cow pea red BW (SPAdes) (version 2) | ecosystem: Host-associated > Plants > Roots > Nodule | place: USA... | reverse complement strand
TTTACAAATAACAATAAATATAATTTTATTTCCTAATTTTACAAATATTATTATAAAAATTCAATTAAAAAAAGAAATAGGCCAAAAAAACTAAAAAAAGTAGTCTAAGATAAAAATTATAATTGCAAATAAAAAAATACAAGCAATTACATACATACAATGAAAAAGAAATAACAAGCAAAATAATCTCAAAACGATGCAAATGGGGATGAAAACGCATAATATTCGGTTGAAAATGCCTAAAATCAATCCACAATCAAATACCAACTAGTTTGGTGGTGAAAAATGTTCGAAACTCACCTAGAGGAGGTCGGAATAATGGTCACCGACGGGAAGGATCGCGAAACACTGCAAATGAGGATGAAAACAGAAAATATTTGGTTCAAAACGCCTAAAATCAATCCATAATCAAATCCCAACAAGTTTGGTGGTGAAAAACATTCAAAAATTACCTGGAGGAGCTCGGAATGGTGGTTGCCGACAGAGAAGCTTCGCGAAAAATTGGTTGCGCGACGAAACAATTAGGGTTTATGCGTTTCGTGTAGAGAAAACCCAAAAATTGACGTCGGAGTTGCGTGGTCAGACGTTACTTAACGTCAGTGCAGAGGAGGTCAGACGTTAAATTAAGTCGGGGCAGAGTGGGTCAGACGTTAAATTAAGTCGGGGGCAGAAAGCTCAAACGTTAATTTTTACATAACGTCGAGGTACTGTGGGTCAAACGTTAAATTACATCTGTGTTGGAATGGGCAAACGTTAAAAAAGTCAAATAATTTACAAAAATGCCACCGGTCATTTTTAACGTTGGACTTTTTCTGGACAAACGTTATATGGGTGACGTTATAGGGCTATTTTGTGTTAGTGTATGTTGGTATGTTCGTTGGGTGTGTTGTGATTTTGTTGGTGAATCAAGTTTTGATTTATTTGTTTTTTTCTTTGTTCTTTTCTCCTTTTATTACAGATCTTCGCCCACTTCTCCTTTTTTTTCTTACTTTTTTTTATAAATTGATCTGTGAGCCTTTTTTTGTTCTCCTTCTTGGTGTTGATGAAAGGGTCTTCATCTCTGTCTTTGGGAATATCAAGTTGAAGGCCCTTTATTGTTTAATCTAACATTACTTTCTACTTATCCTTATTCGTCTTCAAGTTTGATTTTTGCTTCAAGTTGTTTGCACATTATTGTTGTTTTTTTTCTTCAAGTTTGATTTTTTTTGTCATTAAACTTATTCCATCTATTTTAGTGGTTTTGTTTCATTTTTTGGGTTTAGGAATGTTTGTTGTGTTTATACAATATTAGTTTGGTTTTAAATGGTTCTTTTTAGGTTTTAAGTTTCATGGTAGAAGAGTGAAAAGGTACTTATGCCTTTAAACGACATCAATTAAACACAGTCCTCACTTAATGAATGATGGAAATTTCCCCTAGGTTTGAACGGAAGCTATTGTTAGGGTCTTGATGGTTTTCGTGGTTACTGATATGAAGAAAATGTTATCTCTTTTATTTTTGATTTTTTTAAGCTTGTGTTCTACCTATGTTTGATGGTTTTTATGCTTAATTGTCCCCTCTTATACATTCATGAGATAAAACATCCATATCATGTACTAGTAATCTGTGTGCATATATACCATGTCATTTTCTAAAGAATTTATAACATACATAAACTATACTCATTCAATATACTTATAAAACTAACATCATGTCTAATTTCTCACCTTATCAAGAGCCTACATATTCCTTTTCTTAATCCTTGTGCAAATAAGATCCAAGATTGTTTAATATTTTGGAGGAACTAAACAAACAGCATGATGAAAGTAGGACATGAGTTTACTTTTATACAGATCAAGGCATTTGTGTTAAAATTCACTGCATTTGATTATGATTCATTTTAAGCATGAAAGATTTTATCTATTTGTCCATCTGTGTATATCTACCATTTTATGTAGATGAAGCTAACTAACAGGTTTAATTAAAAATAACATATCTTTTTCTTTTGTTTGAGAAATTATATCAAACCTTAGATAAACGTTTTAAAAAATGTGTACTATATTTCTTCGGATTATTTATGGCTTGGACCATTTTCTCAGTTTAGTATTGTTTTCATTGTTGCTTGCATGATTATTGCGAATTGGAGTTGCTTGGATCATGGTGGCCAATGCCTTGGTGATCATGGTGGTTCGCGTGGAAGTTGCAATGGTAAGATCTAGCTTGACTACGTGGAAGACTCCTCATTTTCTCATTTATATGGTACTCTTTTTTAACATATAACTTAGTATTTTATTCATTTTCTCATTTATATGGAACTCTTTTTGTAACAGATAACTTAGTATTTTATTTTTTCTATCACTTCTTTACTTATATTATAGCAATAATTTCACATTTGGTAGGTTGTAGGATTTGTGAGTGGTAACTGTTATTGGTTTTTAATGTAGGTGCATAGCCTCATCATTGGTGTGCACATGAAATGGATATTATCAGCACAAGTGTATCAACAATTCTCTAGAGATATAGTTTGTAGTGTTATTACTTTTAAGGAAATGCCTTAATTGAAGTTAAAGATTGGCATACAAGACAATGACTTTTTTTTATTGATATGGATGAGATGATGCAATATTATATCCTTAGACAATGAAAGTTTGACAAGATCATTTAGTTACAACAATGAATGACATGAAAGTTTGACATGAATGACAGTAATTGAATTTTTGTTGTTGTCAAAACAATGAATTCATGCTTTAACAGTACTTGATTGGTACATCCATTTTTTTCCTTTAATGTGAAACCACCAAAAATTTTCATATTACATACAAATTGTCTTGGATGGTATCTGGAAAGTTTCTTCTAAATAAACTTTGAAGTTGTTATGTATTTTCTATTTCTATTCTTTCCTATTTGTACTTGATAAATGACTATTATCATAATATTTTAAAATTGTAATTGGTGATGGGGTGTAGTGTTTAGGTGAGTTTGGGATTTTTCTATGAATTGAAAAGTGTTGGGTTGGGATAAATTGTTTCAATGTTGCATGAATTAGGATTTGGGTTTATGAGAAAGATGGTTTGTTTGTTGCTATATCAATGATTCTAGGGGGTATTGATGTATGTCGACGAGAGAAAATATTTGAGATTGATGGGAACATTTGTTTTTTAGGGTGCGTTGAGTCCCAATTTCCTCTTGGAAACTTGATTTTGGTTTATGTACTATTTTAATGATTTTTGTAATATGCGATTACATGTTATTATTGTGGTATACTAACTAATGTTGAGTTGGGATAATCATTTGTTGTTGATGGAAAAGGTCTAAACTTGGAGAAGCTTTGGGAAGCCATTGCCCTCCATAATGATTAGAACTCACTTGTGTATAAGTTGTCATTTCTGTTCAATTGAATGTATCTTTAGAATTTGAAGATTTGAGGCCATAGAATTTCTGTAAAATGCTCATAGCTAGAGAAATATTTGGTTCAGGAGGTTTTAGTCGTATATTGTAAAATACTATCTTAATTCTCCTATAGTGTTCTTTGGAAGGATTAAAGCAGTAGGAAATAGTTGAATCCTTTATTGTTATTATTCTAAATTTAATATAAGATGTAACATATTACTTATTACCCATACAATGTTGCAAGATTATATGAAACTATCTTGGTAATAATAGTGTCAAAAATTCTGGATTAAATGAAATCAAACACATTGATGGTGCCCATGCAAGTGTCAACAAATTCTCATTGTTGCTGAAATGTAACAGTGCTGCAAAAATGCCTTCGTTCAGAGCAAAATTGGTGCAATTTAATATTATTCTCTTAACTCCTCAATGCAAATAAAACTACCATTTTATTTATGTTTTAGTTCCTTTTCTTTTGCGAGTTTGAATTGACGTGACGTCTAAAATTTTAATTTGAACATTGTATTTGACAGCTATTATCTGCAGTACGATGTTGATTTCCAATGACAGATGTGAAGATAGATTTGTATTTGGTTGCCAGGTCCATAAACCATATGAAAAATCTATTATGATGGTATAATTTGTAGTCCTTGAGCTATTTATATTCTCTTATTTTATTTAATGACCTTTAAGATTATTGGAAATTGAATTAGAAATTTATGGAAAAGAAAACTTATGATGGGATGACAACGGAGCGGGACGGGAACGGGTTTCACTATCCCATACCCATCCCTGTAAAAAAATTCATCCTCATCTCCATATCCAAACCGAACGGATATCAAAGTTTTATCCCATCCTCATCCCCATCGGGTAACGGGTATAACCTCGTACTCATACCCGTTTCCTTACCACTTCAATATAAATTTTAATTAATTTTTATAAAATAATAAAAAATTACGGTTAAGGAAACATAATATTATCAAATATTCAATATTAGGAGGATGATTGTTTCTTCGATATCAAATACTTTGAAATAAGTTATAATTGTTTAAACTTTAGATTGGAATACCAAATAAAATTTCATGACAACTAAAACATTTATTAAATTTGCAAACTACAGACATTAATGAAACCTGGTTGATAAAATTTAAAAATATTTTTAAAGAAATTTAAAGGAAAACAAATATTCAAATTAAAATATATTTTAAATGTTTGTTTACTTCAATTTTTTAAATTCTAATGAATCTATTTTTTTATACACTAATAAAAATGATAATACATCACTTGATCAAAATGACACAAATAACAAATAATAAACATAATAAAAAAAATTAACATGGATATTGTATCTTTTGAACTCCAATATATGTTGGATGGTGATAAAAAAAATATTCATGGCAATTACATTAAATTTTGGTATTGTAGTAAATAAAAGTTATTTATACAATTATAATGAAAAATTACAATATGATTGATAAAATAAGTTAGAAAATAAAAAATAATTAGATAAAATATACTAAAATAGTATTCTACATAATGAAAATAAAAAAGCAAATAAAAATATTAAAAAATTAACAAATATATGTCTTAGAAATAATTTAAGAAACTATTGAAAGAAATTGCACAAAGAAAAACATGAATGTATAATTAAGGATATGATAAGATGAAAAATACCTTAGACATCTAAGAACACTTTTCAAATATCAACATATATACTCAATAGTTGAGAAATAATTATTTTAGTGGAAGAAAAGAGTTCTTCAAATGAAACAAAAATTAATAAAAATAAGTAAAGAATATTTTTTTTATATTACCTAGTAAATGAAAGGTTTATGCTATTAAACACTTAAATTGAGACTATTAAACATACTCATGTGAAAGGAAAATATACAATAAATAAAAATATTAAAAAATAATAAAAATATTCAAATATGAGACATAAAATAAATTAATTGGCATACATCATTTTAACATAATTACACAAATGTTATGATAAGATGAAAAATATACAACAAATTAATAATACAAAACAACAGTCTCACTGTAACATCCACTGGCCCACCCAAGTGTCATGTCAGGTCTGCAGCACAATTGGTGACATCTCTCTTGTTGAGAGGATGTTAAAGGTCATGTTAGGAGTTTGATACCCACTGACAATAACCTGCCTTGCGAAGTTGGGGTACACTTGTTGTGCTGATGTTACACTCATAGGAAAATTTATTATAATATTTTTCATTAATTCACCAGTTAATTCCATTAATTAAATTTAATTTTCTAATTATGATTGGATTGTTTTAATTATAATAAGTATATATTTATTATTATTCAATAATTATATTTATTTATTTATTTATTTTTTCAATTTTTAATTTTTAATTTTATTTTAATATTATTATTTTGTATTGTAATTATGATCAACTATTATTTTTAAATATTAATTTCAATTTTATAATTATGTTTTTGTTAATAGATTCTAACATCAAGTTTTGTATTTATTTGTTTCAAAACATTTTTCAATAATTGACCAACAAATTCCATTAATTGTTTTTAATTATTTAATTATTTAATTATGAAGGAATTGTTTCATTCCATACATTTTGAAATATTTGAAATTTATGTGGTAGCAATTAATAATTATATGATTAATTTCTAAATTCTTTTTATCTTTATCTTATTAGTTATTTTAAATTTTTTTAACTGTGAATGGAATTTTTATTGGTGATCGACAATACTATTATAATTACTATTATTTTTGTTATTATTATTTCAATCAATGAATATAATTTATTTTAAATTATTTCATTAATTATTAGTCAACAAATTTTGAGTTAGTATTTATTAAAAATATTTATTATATTTTACTACTTTCATTTATATTGTCGGTTTCAACATTAACTTATTTTTGTAATTACGACCGGGACAAATTGTTTTAATCATAGTGATTATATTTAATTTTAAATAAAAATATTGAAGAGTCAATTCACGTTCTCTTTCTTGATTTATTAATAGATTTAATTATGATTTTAATCTACAATAAAATTGAAAATTTTCAATTGAGTTTCTATTAAATTTTTTATTTTTGTAGTTTATTGAGTCCTAAATTTTTTAAAACATTTCGATTAAATCTCTACCGTTCTAGATTTTACTTTTGACTGTCTAACGTGGTAGTTCCCTTCCACTATTATTATGCTCAAATGTTACCAAATAATACTTTATTCCAAGAGAATTTATTGACGAGAATCTCTTTATTTAACGAAAATTATTCTTAAATCAAATTTAAATTATAAAACTAAAAGATAAAAACAAAATATAAATATAAATTTAGATAATTACATAATAATTAAATTATTAAATTATTAAATATAAAATAAAAATATAATTTAATAGTTATAATTTCATAATTTTTTATTTTCTAATTTTATTGTTAATATTTTTGTATTTAATAATTTTTATAAATACAACAAATCTTTGAGGGAGATTCCCATCATTAAATTCTGTTAGTATTATGTGTCAACATTTAAGTAGAATAACAATGTAAAGTAATTGTCACATCAAATAATTAACAGTAAAATCTACTGACAGAATATAAATTGAAAGTTTTAATATTATTATTGATATCGGTGTAACACCCCATTTGATTAATAACGTAATTAAAGGGAACATCACACTAAAATAATATCTTAGCGCAATCTCGAAGTTTAAAAGTAACTCCACACAAAAATCAAAACGTGTAACAAAGTCAAACTGAACCAAATACAAATATTCTACAGAAATTCAAATTGGGAATTTGAAGGACAGATACTACATGGGTCGTGGCCCTAAAAGAAAATCCACAAAAAAAAAACAGGATCCAGCCTAGGCGGGCTACGCAGCGGAGTCACCATTTCCTTGTTGACCGCGAGAACCTCTCGCCTCTGCTCACATCAATAAATTAATGATCATCGCAAAGAGAAGAACCACATACAAGACAATCAAAACAAGCAAACAGGATAAGCTATAGTAGAAATAGTTTCTCAAGCAGTCATAGGTCATTACACAATCCAACAATATATATATATATATATATATATATATATATATATATATCATCCAAGCATGTTATGACTCTCTCAAGCAATACAATAGACTCTGACTCGACTCATCTAGATACATATAATGGAGAAACCAGGGTAACCAGCAGCAGCAAAACCAACAATTTCAAAATGTGCAGCCACCTCCACAACAAAGAGATGCACCTGCACAAGCTGCTCCGGTTCCACCTGTACCCACACCAACTCCTACTGCAGCACCTGCACCTTCTTCTTCTACTTCATTGGAGGAGTTGGTCAGGATGATGACCCTTCAAAATATGCAATTCCAGCAGGAGGAGTTGGTTTGGATGATGACTGTGATTCTGATTTCGATGTTGATTATGACTCACTGGTGTTGTACCATATGATTTTGATGTTATACAATCAGATTGCACTAACCATGTTGTAGGAAGTACATATGCATCTGATTGTTATGTTGAGGTACAGGCTGTGGAACCCATTTCTCCCTCCCCTCTGGTTCCTGATATTCAGCCATCATCCAGCACTCTAGAGTTGAAACCCCTACCAGACAACCCGTGGCGGATCTTGACCAAAAGCGTCGGAGGGGCCAAATAATATAATTTTGAGATCATAAGATTCAATCATTAGTATAATGCTTCAAAAAATGACTTCTTTAACTGAACATTTTTTTATCATTAGTATAATGCTTCAAAATATGTGAAGAAGTAGAATCTATCTTGTTTTAGTCAATAATTTCATTTTCATCACTCTTAAACGATTAATTTATTTTTTCATTATTTATCAATATACCTTTTTTGTAAATAATACTAAAAATTAATTGATCATAATCTAATAAAAAATTGAGACATGTAATTATTAAAAGAAAAATATATTCATTATTATTAATACATAATACACTATTCTTTTTCTATATTCATAAAAATAATATACAAAAAGCTCATGAAATAAAAAAAATAATGTTTTCATTATCAAGTAAGACAAAAGACGGGAAAGGGAGAGAATAAATGAGAAATATAATGAGTTTATGTCTAACTTTTTTTCTTTAAAAACAAAAAGAAGACATATGAGAGTGAGAGATTATTACAATCTATGAAAAACTAAAAAGACACCGAAAAGGAAAATAAAAATTATGTTAATAAATATTTAGTTTAATTACTCTTTTGATTCATTTTTTGGTTTAAAAATGTTAAGTTGGTCCTCTAATTTTTTTAGTCTCAATTTGATCTCGATTTTTGGAAAAACTTATGTAATTCAATCTTTTATGATAAATTTCGTTAAATTCTTCTAACAGATCAATGATCTTTTCATAAAAATTGAGACTCTTAATATGGATAATTTGCTTTGTTAGTGTAATTAACCTAATCCAAGTGTCAATTTTTAAATAAAAACAGGGACCAAAAGAAAAATTAAATCTAAATATTTTTATTTTTTATTATATTTAATTTTATATTTTATTTTGTATTTACATTAAATGTTATATTTAAATAAAAGAAATAAAAAATAAAAAAATTTAATTCTTATTAATTTCTAATATATATTACCTACAATTTTAAAAATTTAATAAATTTTAAATATATTTTTATATTATATATATATATATATTTATATATATATATATATATATATATATATATAATTCAAAATTTTGGAGGGCCAAGGCCCCTCCCTGCCCCCAAAAAGCTCCGCCCCTACAGACAACCTCAAGTATGTCTACTTAGAGGGGGAGGACAAACTTTATGTCATCATTTCCACCTCCCTCACTGCTGAACAAGAGCAGAGGTTGTTGCATGTTCTTAAAAAGCACAAGAAGGCAATTGGATGGACATTGGATGACATTCCTGGTATTAGCCCATCAACATGCATGCACATGATATTGTTGGAAGATGGAGCAAAGCCAGTGAGACAGCCACAAAGGCGACTCAACCCTGTCATCTCAGATGTTGTCAAAAAGGAGGTGACCAAGCTTCTATAAGCTGGGATCATCTACCCCATTTCTGACAGTCAGTGGGTCAGCCCCATCCATGTTGTTCCCAAAAAGAATGAGAAAGAGGAGTCGATTCCAACACGGGTGCAAAACAGTTGGAGGGTTTGCATCGACTATAGAAGGCTAAATCAAGAAATCAGGAAAGACCACTTCCCCCTGCCTTTTATTGATCAGATGCTTGAGCGCTTGGCAGGTAAGTCACACTATTGCTTTCTTGATGGTTTTTCTGGTTACTTTCAAATTAACATTGCACCTTAGGACCAAGAGAAAACCACATTCACCTGCCCCTTTGGCACTTTTGCCTATAGGAGGATGTCGTTTGGCCTATGCAATGCCCCTAGCACATTTCAGCGGTGCATGCTTAGCATTTTCAGCAATTTTCTTGAAAAATGCATAGAGGTGTTTATGGACGAGTTAACTGTGTATGGGTCCTCATTTGATGCATGTCTAGAAAGTTTGGACAGAGTTTTAAATAGGTGCATCCAATCTAACCTTGTTCTCAATTTTGAGAAATGTCATTTCATGGTAGAACAAGGCATAGTATTGGGGCACATAATTTCGAGTAAGGGCATTGAAGTTGACCCTACCAAGATATCAATTATTTCACAATTGCCTTACCCCTCTTCTGTGCAAGAGGTTCGTTCTTTTCTTGGCCATGCAGGGTTTTACAAGCGCTTCATATAGGACTTCAGTAAGAAGGCCCTTCCACTGTACAACTTACTACAAAAGGATGTTGACTTCATCTTTGATGAAAGATGCAAAGATGCTTTTGATTGCCTCAAGAAGGCCCTGACCACCACTCCAATCATTCAGGCGCCCGACTGGACAACCCCATTCGAGTTGATGTGAGATGCATCCAATTATGCATTGGGGGATGTTCTAGCTCAAAGAATTGACAAGCAACCGAGGTAATCTACTACGCCTCCAAGACATTAGATGCTGCCCAAGCAAACTACACTGCAACAGAAAAGGAGCTCCTTGCGGTAGTTTTTGCACTTGAAAAATTTAGATCTTATCTGCTTGGTTCTCCTGTTGTTGTGTTCACTGACCATGCAGCTCTTAAGTACCTATTGAAGAAGGTAGAATCCAAGCCTTGGTTGATAAGATGGATGCTCTGGCTCTAAGAATTTGATTTGGAGATTCGTGATAAGAGCGGAGCACAAAACCTAGTTGCAAACCACATGAGCAGGACTGAGGGGTCTATTGATGATGCTTCACCGATTCGGGATGAATTTCCCGATGAAAGTTTGTTGACACTCTCTACTTCTTCCTCACCTTGGTTTGCTAACATCGTGAATTATCTTCCTGCTTCTATTTTTCCTTCCCTAGCATCCAAAGCTCAATGTGATAAACTTAGAGCTATGCTAGGTATTACATTTGGGATGACCCCTATCTGTGGAAAATGTGCAGTGATCAGGTTACCAGGAGATGCATTCCAGACCATGAGATTGACTCGGTCCTCAAATTTTGTCATTCATCTGCACCTGGTGGTCACCTTAGCACACAGAGCACAACTCGTAAGGTGCTAGATTGCGGATTTTATTGGCCCACCATCTTCAAAGATGCATGGAGGATTTGTAGCACGTGTAAGGAATGCCAACGAGCAGGAGGAACCATTTCTTAGAGACAACAAATGCCTCAACAACCCATGCTATTTTGTGAGGTGTTTGGTGTTTGGGGTATAGATTTCATGGGCCCTTTCCTTGTCTCTTTTGGTTTCACTTACATCTTGCTTGCTGTCGATTATGTTTCAAAATGGGTGGAAGCCAAAGCCACTAGAACTAATAATGCTCAAGTTGTTGTGGACCTTGTTAGGTCTTACATATTTTACAAGTTTGCAGTTCCTAGAGCAATCGTTAGTGACCATGACACCCATTTTTGCAATAGATTCATGGGGGTTTTGCTTCAAAAGTATGGGGTTGTGCACAAACTTTCTATACCAGATCACCCCCAAACTAATAGGCAAGCCGAGATCTCAAACAGAGAAATCAAGAGGATCTTGGAGAAGATTGTGCAGCCCAACAGAAAGGATTGGAGCAATAGACTTGAGGATGCTCTTTGGGCTCACAGGACTGCTTACAAGGCACCTATAGGGATGTCTCCTTATCGGGCTGTCTTTGGTAAGCCATGCCACCATCCAGTGGAGATAGAGCATCGAGCCTACTGGGCTATCAAGTCATGCAACTTCTCTTTAGATTAAGCTGAGGAGGAAAGGAAGCTGCAGTTGAACGAGTTAGATGAGATCCGTCTAGAGGCATATCAGAACTCTATGTTCTACAAGAAGAAGACTAAGAGATTCCATGATAGCTCCAAAGCTAGAAAGGAGTTTGTTGTTGGTCAGCAAGTTTTACTGTATAACTCCAGACTTGGACTCATGGGGGTAAGTTGCGATCAAAGTGGATTGGTCCTTTTGTTGTCACTAATGTTTATCCTTATGGTGTAGTTGAAATCAAAAGCCAGTCCACCGATAAGAGCTTTAAAGTGAATGGGCATCGTCTGAAGCCATTCCTCAGCAATCCTACCTTGGTGGATACTGTTGTAAAGGAGACTTCCCTACTTGACCCCACTGATGTTTCACCATGATTCAGGGACTTTTCTTTCTACTTCTTTACTTTTATTGCACATGTCCAGGTCTGTCTGCTATTGTTTCCTTTTGTTTGTTTCCTTTTTGTTAATTTGTGTTAATTAGTGTGATGTTTTTGTTTTCTGTTTGGGACACTCACTTCACTCTTGGAGGATGAGTTGTTGGTTATTCTGTGGACTGATATCCTTGCTTTCTCTTTGCATGTCAAGTTTCTTTTTGAATTGTTTTACCCTATGTGAGAATTTAAGCCACTCTCTATTTTTTATTGTGTGATATATGCCTCTTGAATGCTTGCACAGCGGTCTTAGCTTGACTCTTTCTGGTGCTTTACTGATTCACATGCATGTTGGGATATGATTTAGGCAATTTTGTTCTGTGAGCCTACAACTAGATGAGCCTACCTTGAACTATTTTCGTTGATACCCCTTTTTGAGCTTGCATACCCTTTCATTGTTCTACAGCTCATTACAAGCCCTTAGCCTGAAAAACCATGATTATTCCTACCTTAGGAAATTTTGGAGCTTTGGAATTGTTTTGAGAA
>Ga0209389_1003620_pt1 | contig 12535 bp, 7 predicted proteins | sample CowpearedBW_FD_187526 | JGI IMG/M metagenome (GOLD analysis project Ga0209389, IMG submission 187526) | Root nodule microbial communities of legume samples collected from California, USA - Cow pea red BW (SPAdes) (version 2) | ecosystem: Host-associated > Plants > Roots > Nodule | place: USA... | reverse complement strand
AAAATGATGTTATAGGTTTTTTTAACTAATTTGATATAAATTAGATAGAGACTATTTTTCTGATAAAAAAAAAAAAACTATTAAAACACTACAATAGTGAAAGGTTAAACTTGAAAGTCTTTTGAAAGACTAATATAATATTTACCTGTAACGTTAAAAAAGTAACTAGAAAGTTTGCTACAAAAATTATATAATGAAAAGAAAGACAGAGCTCGCAATAACCCAAAAAGAAAATAAATAGAACTACCTTATTTGGCATGACCAACAAAGAGTCTCTCTCACGAACAGAACCAGATTCAACTCTGCCCATAACAACCGTTCCCTTGAATCTTAATTGTTTCCTAAACAAAACAAAAAAAGAAAATACATAGGTGTTCGCTCCATGTACTAGGTTCAAAATCGTCCTTTTAGAACTTAATACCTGGGATCTCAAACCTTCTCAACATTTCAAGCAAACAAAAAATCAGGAATTTTCAAATTGTCCCAAGGTCCAGCAGTTATTATGCAAGACATAACTCTATAGAAGTGAATATGACAATCAGTTTCCTCTCCCATCAAATTTTTAATTATATAAAGCATGTTCTCCATGTAAAAGCTACACAACCCACCCATTATAAATCTCACATTCACATCCACACCGGCATCCAACAATTAAAAAGCAGATAAATTAAAACAAAAGGAAACAGAATTTTCAACATTTTCTCAAACAAAAGAATAAAGGCAGCTTACCTTTCTTTACATTGTATCCAGATTGCTATAGAAATGGAACCATCTTTGACTCAATTTCATCATACCTAGTGGTATACCAGCAGACTCTAATAATAATTACATATAAACATAGAAAGGATGCGTGTGAATGCAGCAAAAGAGTGAATAAAACCTTTTTGACCACTGCACTGTAGGTTCGTCCATTTTATTAACAAAACCAAGCAGCTTAGCCACACCCAGCTTTTTTGCATGCAAGCTGGACATGCTCACGAGTTGCCTCCAAGTCAATATAAGTGACCATCTTTTCGTTTCCTCTTAGGCCATTGCCAATCTTCCTCAACATCCATTTTTTCTAAGATTTTATCCCCACTGTATTGCTTACAAGAACTGTATTGCAAAATCCTTTTCAGAAGGAATCACAGACAACGTTTTCTCTTCTTTGACAGAAATATCAGAATCAATTTTTGTTTCCATCACATTGCTGCTTGCACTTCTTCCCATGGCTTCCGGAGATTTTGACTCTTTTGCATGGTCCCTGTTCAGGCACACTAGCTTCCTGCATAAAGCAAGAACGCCTTTCAACACTGAGAAGATTGGCATCAATAATAACAACTACTCTTCACAAAATGGTTTTTTAAATAGTGATCTCAAGGTATTGCAATTCACAGCATAGCTTACAAGCAAAAGGATTGATTATAGACCAACAACAGGGGAATTATGCATTAAGCGAGAGCTTCTTTCAACTAACTGAGAAGATTGGGATCAATAACAACTAATACTCACAAAATGGTTGTCTAAACATCTTAGGGTAATTACAATTTACAATTCAGGATGTGGGACATATAACGGGATTTCCTCCTGACATACACACAAAGAAATATTTTTATCACAGCTGCCATGCTTTTGCCATTCAACACAACATCCACTATATCTTTTGGACTTATTCTGACTTGCTTCCATACGCCAATAACCGCATTTCTTAAAAATACATAGTATGTTGAAGGACAACAACCAGATCATATGTGATCATCACACATGCATTCAAGTAGGATTTTATCAATTTTAAAACAAACCTTTCGGTCTATCAGATATGTATTTAAGGATAAAAGCACATTACCAGGGACGAATCAGTTGAGATCTTCTCTTGACACAAGAGAGTCGTGCTAGTTGGACCCATCTAGTTTCTCTGTATTTACTTGTTAAGTTATCTATTCATATTATTATTATAAGTCATCTGTTGTATTTATATTACTATCAGATATGTATTATTATCTTTATTGTTCAGTTACTATTTTTATTTATTATTACACACAACAAGAAGAACAGAGCATGAAGAACGATATACGTGGTTCGTCACGTGTTTGTGACTACGTCCACGGGGAAAAGTAGTGTTTTTTCCACTGATTGTATGTTACAATAATGTACATATGGAAACCCCAAACACTCACTCTCTTCATTATTGTCTCTCCCCTAAAGTAATTGCCTGACACTGTTTATTCACTCTCTTAGATACAACAAACTATTCCAGATGCCAGCAATTACGTAACAAAATTTAGGAGGTATGTACATAAGTGCAATTAATTCCGTCAAGTGCTTATCGTATGCGATTCACATTTGAAAATGGCTCAGCTCTGACTTTGGGTGCGGCCTTAGATGCTGCTTCTGGTGCTCCAAACACATTCCAGAATCTCAATGTTTCATCAGCAGCTGCGGATGCTACTGTACAGCCATCTGGACTCTGATATTAGTAGACACAACAGTAATTAGCAATAGCCTAAAAAACAACAATGTAATCAAATTTATGCTCAACAAAACCAAAAATAAATCAATTTACCTGGGCCATGAAAAGAACTCGGGAAGTATGACCATTGAGCTCAGCCATCTTGACCATTGAGGGGTATTTCCAAAGGGTTAGCTGATTCTGGGTGAAACCATGAGAGCTGAGTAACTCCCTCTCGTTCTTGTTCCACAGCAGGGAGCATACCTGAGACCCAGTGTCAACTGAGTTCAAGCATGCACCTGTGTGGGTATTCCAAAACTTGATGCACCGATCACCACTGCCTCCACCTGTAGCTAAGAGATTCCCTTGGAAGGGACACCAAGCAAGGGCTTTTACAGCAGATGTATGATCATCAAGCCTGTGAAGCCACTGTGTTGTGGAATTAGACGATGCAGTGGCTCTATCCCAGATGTAAAGTAAATTATCATTCCCCCCACTGGCTAATTGTGAACCTGAACCAGACCACTTCAACCCACAAACCTCTTGCTCATGCCCAGCATAGGTTTCAACAATATGTGATCTGATTCTTACATCATTGTTAATAATTCTACCATCCATGCCACCAGTTGTGAGTACGTGGTTATTCCATGCCAAAGATCCAACTCTTTGTCTGTGTCCACCTCTCAAAGTTCTCAACTGCAAAAAGTGAATAACACACTATTAGTAAAGTATAAATGAACAGTTTATTATAGAGCTCTTATAAGCTCAAGATATACCTGTCTATTTGAAGTTGTATCCCATAGTTGCACTTCAGAATTGTTCAAACCAACTGCAATATGTCTCCCATCCGGAGCCCAGCTAACAGATGTTACAGGGCCGTCTTCGTCTTCAACTGTTACAAGTTCCGAAGTAGAACCAGTTGTTGCATCCCACAAGTACACTGTGCTTCCCAGTGCTATGGCAAGCACATTGCCGCTACCCCAGTCCAGCAAATTGAGATAATAGTCATCCACAAGATCCGGAGCATCCAAAGTTCTCTCAGAAGTCTGATGAAGATCAACAAATTTTATAATTAACACAAATTTTGAAATAAAATCCCACATGGATCCAGTTAATTGAAGGGTTTTGCACATAATTAGTAAATAAGGGACCACAACTTGAGATTACAACTCCACTTGGATCAAAATCCTTGCTTTTACAAACTGAGGAATAAATAAAATTATAAATTGAGGAATTTAGTAGTGCACCTGAGGAATAAATCTCCGGGGCTTGATTGATCTATTATTATCCTGGACAAGATTGGATAGCTCGTGGGGAATTAAGTCAACTGGTGCAGGTGGCTTATTCTTGAAGGCGAGAATTCGCGTCCGATTCATGTTTAAGGATTCTGCAAGCTGCTTCCTGTAGGCTTCTCGAGATGGAGAACTCCCAACTGGATTTTCCTTACCTTTATTCCCCTCTGTAAGCATATAGTGAGCATAATCAAAGTCCATTGCCGACCGATTTGGTATGAATCTGTCCAACTGATGATCAAAACAAAAACACAATCAAATTGGTTTCTTCCATAAACAAATTCAAAGTGAGATATAAAGATTTATCATCTTTAGTTTACCCATTCAAAATTTTTGAAAATATTAAAACTAATTTCAAGTTTAGAACTTCTAATTACTTAGATTTGAAACCCTAATCTAAAATGTTGCCCCGACAATCATGCAAACTATACACAAATTACAATCAGGGAGAAAAATCTTGCAATAATTTCCTTACATTTTCTTTGGAACTCTTTCTTTGAATAAATTGTTCTTGAAGAGGATAGCGTGATCGGGTCTTGAGGGTTCCAGAAGAACTCAAAGATCCTGCATCCATGGTTAGGAGAAGAAAACAAGAACAAAAACCGAAAAGAATAGGAAACAGTATAAAGAACAGCGCAAATCAATACAAAGTAAAGCACAGAGCAAAATCCTGCAGAAACAGATTATTAGACGAAGGAAATGAGATAGCAGTGATTAAACAAAATGACAGAGAGAGCCAAAGTTCCAGTGCTGGCAAATGAACAGAGAGAGAGAGAGAGAGAGAAAAAGAAATTTGAGTGGGAAACTATCTGAAGTGAGGTTGTATTTATAGTACTGAAAATTTGAAAATTAGGGTTTTGGAGATTAGACAGCAACGGCTATTTTGATTTGTTTTAGGAAACGACCGTTATAAACTATGTTGACCAAAATGTCCATTTATTTTGGGGATAATAATCAGATTTCAATTGAAAAATTAAAATAATATCTATAAACGTTTACAAAATATAAATAATCATAATATATATAATAATATAAATAAATATTTTCATCAAATAATTATATTATTTATTTCTTAATCAAGGCATTAAATATAAAAAAATACTGAATAATAATTTTTTTTTTATTTTTTAATCAGAATATTAAATATAAATATATAAAAAAATTCCATGCATGCACCAACTAGTTAGTATACATAGCCAGATTGAAAATAAATAATAATATAAAATACAGTAAATTTTAAATTCAATGAAAAAATTTATTGTCATAAAAAAAAATAATTTATATAATAATAATAATAATAATAATAATAATCTATAAAAATTATTTTCTTAATAAAAAATGGATGTAAATTACCACCATAAAGTATGATAGTACTAATTACAACAATTTCAATACAACATAATTATTAATTGTTATGAGATGAACATTTTATATATATGACTAATGGTTATCTAGCTATTTTTAAGAAAATTATAAAATAATTTTATTAATATAAATAATATTACGTGAATTTGTAAGTTTTTCGATATTTATTATAAAATATACATATTTTGCGAAAAACTATATCATACATTTTTAAATAAAGTCATCTTAGTTAACATTATAGATAAATTTTGATAAATTATATAGTACTGAAAAATGAAAATTAGGGTTTTGGAGATTAGGCTGCAACAGCTATTTTGATTTGTTTTAGGAAACGACAGTTATAAACTATATTGACCAAATTATCTTTTTATTTGGCGATAATAATCAGATTTCAATTGAAAAATTAAAATAATACCTGTATAAGTTTACAAGATATAAATAATCATAATATATATATTAATATAAATAAATATTTTCATCAAACTTAAAAATAATTATATTATTTATTTCTTAATCAAATATTAAATATAAAAAAAGACTAAATAATAATTTTATTCTTTTATTTTTTTAATCAGAATATTAAATATATATATATAAAAAATGCTATGAATGATTAATATACATCACGTGTACAGATTGAAAATAAATAATGATATAAAATACAGAAAATTTTAAATTCAATACAAAAAAAATCATTGTCATTAAAAAAGACAATTTATATAATAATAATAATAATCTATACAAATTATTTTTTTATAAAAAATGAATATAAATTTGTATGTGTTCGAGAATTTATCAATTTAATGTTTCCCATGTTATGGTATTATTACATGTCTATAATGGAAATATGACTTATTTGATTTGTATGTATAAATTATTTGTTCATTTTTTTTCTTGTCTGTGTTTGGGTTTGTGAGACTACAAAAATTTAGAATTTGAATAATTGAGTAAATTGGTATGAGTTTTTGTGTTTAAAATTGTTTTGAACCATTTCAACGTGAGATAAATACCAATCTGAGTAATCGATCAGGTTCAAGTTCACTTAGAATTACAAAATCCATTTGTTGTCAGCTGATGTGGCGCTGAGCGAGAGTTCTTATCGTTGAGCGCCACTTTTTGTGAGCTAATTGGCATTAGTCACTACATTGTTTTGGTCTTAGGCACGAAGAAGATTTATGTGGTTGAGTGATAATCCCTTGAGGTTGGCTCTGTAGAAAACCATCAGATGTGCACACCTCCTACGAATTCTATATCAATGACATGTATCTGGATGATTGAGTCAATGTTAAATGTTTGTGTGTATATATGTATTCTTGTATGTTAACCATGCTTTGGAGTAGTTAATAATATGGTTTACATGTGTAGGATAACTCTTTTGTACACTACCTTACCCTTTTGTGTGTTTTTGTGTTTTCTGGTGTGGTTTGTTTATTTATTTCTTTTGCGATGATCACCTATTCGGTAGGAGTAGATGAAGTTGCAGGTTTAGAGACACCTTTACAGGATGAAGAGTTATCAGTTCGAATGTCTCAAAGTGTTTAGTTTTAGTTAATTTTGTTCAGAGCTTGTTGATTTAGTTTGAGTATATAAATTATATACATATATTTATAGTACTATCCGTTGTATGACTTTATCAATATATTTTATACACTAAATTATTTAAATATCATCATGAAGTGTCCTATTTCATCAGTTTTAAGATGATAAAATAAGATCCTACAAAAATCATACTCATGAAATTTGTTTATATAATATGCAAAGTCATATATTACGACTACATTATTATTATTTATGATAAAGTGGTATTTGAGATGTACAACTTAAAACTTTTTAATTTTTTATATTAACAAGTTATTTATTTTATTTCACGTAAACAAAATTTTATTTTAATAATTTTGAAAAAGTCGTCAAATTTAGAATTTTAATAACTTTTTTGTATTGTCAAACAATTGCACGATTTCAATATAATTTATTTTTTGGAATGTCATTTAACTTGTACAATTTTAGAAGCTTGTTTTTGCTTTTGGAATAAGTTGTTGAATACATAAATGATTTTAGCTTAAGTATAAATCGTTCAAATTTTCCACAACTTTGATTAAGTGTATAATTAATATTTAATCTTAATGGAAGTTGTCTTTCATCCTTACGACTTTAAAGTTACACAAAAGTCGTTGTTTGCTTCGAGGACTTTAACCGTAAGGGGTAGTAATGACTTATTCATAACGAAGGTGTGACAATAAGACACGACTTAGTCTTGAATGTCTTACTTTTAAAATCAACCCAAAAACATAATTTCAAAAGTAAATTATATTTTGAAATTCTTCTGATTTTGACATATAACTTTCCAAAGTAAAAAAAATTTGGTGACAAACCTAAGTTTTGATATATAATACTTTCAACCGTAAATTAAAGAAAATCACATTAAATAATTTTTACAAAAAATAAAAACTCAATGTAAAAAAAATCCATCAAACAAAATGAATTAAAGATAAACATTGAAACTAAACTACCATTTAAATATTCTTACAAATATAAGTATATCCATATAATAGTATAATAAAGTAGTTATTTAACTGTTATATTTAGTTAAAATAAAAGATGTAAATTAAATGATTAAATTGTAATTTTAACATTTTATAGAGTAATATTAATATTTTTTTAGAGTTTAATGAGTATTTAGTAAAAACACAATCTAATATAGTTATATAAATCACTAGGCCATTTTTAAACACTCAAGTAAAATAATTATGTTTAAAGTTTTTAAATATTAGTTTCTTATTTTTTTTCAATAGTTTACATTCATTTAACACTAACAAAATACCTGTTTTAATTAATTAAGAATAAAAAAAATCCTTTTAATTATCTAAATTCACATGAAAATATTGTGCCACATTTACATTTACAAAGTAAATTAATCAAAGTCACGATTGATTTGTGAAAATTCAAAACATTGCACCAGCACTATCCACACGTCATTATGTGGCTAACCAAATCCTATTATGAAAACCAAATGCTTCTAGAAGATTCAAACATTTGTTTGGGCGTGGAATTTTAATTAATCAAAGTCAAAATTGAAAACCCTAAAAAAGAAATTTCCCAAATCTGATTGGAATCCTGTGCCCTAACTCACATCGCACTTATCGGACTATCACTCACGACGGTTCTGGAGTCCTCCGTTCATCGTGTCTCTTCGCCGGCGGCTGAGCCTCCGCATTGAGTCTGATCGAGAGCGAAAGTAAAAGAGAGAAAAACTGGGGAAGCGAAAGAAAGCGAAAGGTAAAGGGAGAGTTCGAGTGATGGAGACTTCGGGATTGGGTGCTGTGGATTGCGACGTTGGATCGATTGTGTGGGTTAGAAGAAGGAACGGTTCGTGGTGGCCGGGTCAAATACTTGGTTCCGATCACCTTTCTGCTTCTCATCTCACATCGCCTCGTTCAGGAACTCCCGTTAAGCTTCTCGGAAGGGAAGATGCTAGCGTGTAATAGTCCTTTTTATTTTGTCATGTTGTTGTAGTCTTATTTATTGAAATTCGAAAGTTTATAACTGGTTTCATTTTTCTCCATGTTTTTATTGATTATGGTGCTGCTTAGTTTAGTTTAGACACTGACAATTAAGTCAATATCGGTTGAGTAAAACTGTTCTGTTGAAGTATATCTGGTTGTGAGGATATGTATGCATATACTATGGTCGTTGAATGGTTTGAATGAGTGAGAAAGTTATCCACATATGTTTTTATGACATCTAATGTGCTTGTGTCAATTGTCATTGGTATTTTCGTTTTATTTTTCTGATTTTTCTTCTGTGGGTTGGTGTTGTTTTAAACAGAGATTGGTACAATTTGGAGAAATCCAAGCGTGTCAAGACATTCCGGTGCGGTGAATTTGATGGATGTATTGAAAGGGCAGAGTCTGCCCAGGGTATGCCCTTAAAGAAAAGAGAGAAATATGCTCGCAGAGAAGATGCTATTCTTCATGCTCTTGAACTCGAGAGGCAAATGTTAAAGAAGCAAGAAAAAATAGGTGTTGCTTCTTATCTTACTAGACTGCATTTAGATTATATGATATACTACTGTTAAGAAAGGCATAGTCATGTATCCATAACCAGTAACATTAAGAAATGAGAATGAAAAAACAAAGTCACATGCTACATCCTATGAAGATGATTGAGCTCAAAATTTCCTTTGAGAGGTCAGCTCTCATCCTCTGATGACATAATGTTGATTGTAAACTAATAGCTGATTGTAGCACCCTGAGGCTAACCAGTGATGGGTCTTTGCATAGGAAGTTCAGTTCAGGCCAATGGTAAAACTATTTAGACAAAATAAAAAGTAGATGTTGGATGGAGCGAGAGATATGTAATATAAGTGGGTATTGCTTTGTTTTCAGGACTGGAGCAAGTAGGTGTAGCACACCGATCAAAGAGGAGCAAGTTTATTTATTTTCCTACCGAATCTAGTGATTCTCTGGAGTACAAGGAGATTCCTGCCAATGTTGCAATGTCAGCTTCCCAACTTGGAGGGGATTATGCTTATTGCAGTTCTTTGGCTGATGAGAGTGAATCTGCTTTTATGGATGTTGTTGAATCTGATTCTTTTGAAACTGGTTCTGCTAATGCTGATTCAGATTCCTCTGAAATGGAACTTGACAAAGATGACGAGATGATTACACTTTCAGGTATGTTTAGATATCCCCATCTTTTCTTCTTCAAGTTAACCAGCCGGTGAAGATGCTCTGTTTGGCAAATTTCTATTCTCTTCCATTCTTAAATCAAGAAAAAAAGGATTATAGATACAGAAACAAAGTATGTAGCTGGAAGCATACCATAAAGCAATATAATACAAACACATAAGCTCAATCAAGCAATCCAGTCCTTAAATAAACTGACATTATTTATTGTGGATTATGTATTAAAGCTAACCCAATTATACATGTCAGATTGGAAGTCAACATGGTTTCTGTTATGTTGTGGCACTACCTACCTTTTTCACACACACACACACACAGAATGAGAGAAAGAGGATAACTTTTTTAAGTTGTTTCAAATATTCTTTTTCACTGTTCTGATGTTATTGTAACCACAGAAACTTTTCATGACACTGAAGAACAAGAAAGCACTAGTTGCGAGGAACTTGATGAGTTGACAACTTCTCGCAACATTCCTCACATCTATCCTCGTGAGCATATATCAGGTAGCGAAGCAGTATCCAAATGGAAATTAAAAAGAAAAAGGAATAATCGTAATCTTGTGAAGAGGTCTGTTGGTACTCCTGATGGGAGAGGTGTTGTTTTTTATGGAGCAGATGTTGAAGGACCGAGAAGTGGTTTAAATCACAGGAGATTGGATCCGAGTTTGCATTACTATGTGAATGGTATTAGTGATGTTTTTGATGACACAGATCAGAAGTTTGGGTTTGAAGACGAATATTCTCCAACTTCCAAAGCACTAGGAAAAGGTAAAAATAAAATTGGTCATGGTGTTGAATGGGATGAATGGGCTTGGGAAGATCAGGCTGCTCTTAAAGGATATTGGGAAAGTAAAGGGTCTGGTCCGTTAAATGGTGATCGTTATAATTTTGATGGAAGGAGGTCGATGCTGGTTGATGTAGACTTGAAGGTTCAAGCAAGCTATAGGAAAGCGCCTGTCCCCATTGTTTCTATCACAAGTGAGCTAGATGGGAAGTCAATAATAGGGCACCCAATCCAAATTGAGACCCTTAAGGATGGTTCATCCGATAGTCTTTTTTCTGTAATTGATGACTTTAGCAGCGAGGGGATTGGCTTTGAGGGAAGTAGTGTACTTCCACCCGCTTGGAGAACTGCAAGGAGAACAGCAAATTTTCGGGTTCCTCGCCCCCATGTATTGTCATCTTATGATGTTGAGAGTGATGCAGATTTTTCCATAGATCAAGAAAGAAATGTTGAATATAAGAAATTAAACGATGGAAGTTCCAGTCATAAGGCAAACCTTTCCAGGAAGAGTGGCCTCAACGGTCCTGCACTCTCGGTAGATAAGAAGTCCACAAAAAAGATGCCAAAGAAAGTGAGCTTGTCATCATCAAGTCAGAAAACTAGAACTCTGTCCTCATTATCTGTTGAAAGTAATCTTGGTAAAAATCAATTACATGATAGAAGTTTTTATCAAACAAATAGGTTGATTAAACCAGAGGTTCCTGAGCTCACTACTGTGGCTTGCATACCAGTCAAATTAGTATTTAGTAGATTACTTGAGAAGATTAATAGGCCACCTTTAAAAGCAGCTAGTAATGCGGCTTTGTCAAATACTGGCGTGGAGAGAAAATAATAGGTTACATGTACATTGTTTATATATGAGAACAATAATTTTAGCTGTGGCGCAGCACTTTGTTGGGTATGTCTTCTTTCTAACAAAAGAGAAATCTCGTGAGATTTATTGTTAGCTTTTTTTGATGAATTTGTAGCATAGACCCCAATTCATCATGTAACTAGATAAAATATAGGGCGCATGAAGTGCATGCTTGAACCATTGTATTTTAGGTATATCTGTTTTCTCGACCCTAACATTACATTTGGAAACAATATTTTTTGTCTACTAAACATTCCCTAAAAGTTGGTATATAGGTTTTTTTATGAGTTTGATCGAGTTAGTTCAGGTTTTCTCACTTCACTTTTTTGCATGTGTATTGCAGACACTTATTGTATGTTTAGATAAAGTTTTATATGATTACTTCTAACAGAGAAAAATATGAAAAAAGGTCAACTCTTTAATAAATTAAAAGTAGATTTTACATAAATTAAAAATATAGATTTAGAAAAACCGTATAAAATAATTTTACAAATTAATTTATACAAAAATTAGTTTTAACACGTGGGGAACTTAATTTTTCTTAATAGAGAAATTTGTTCAATATCAAAACTGAATAAGATTTCATCGGATAGAACATTTAGTAATGTATATACTCAAATTTTTTTACAATACAGAGAAATTTGTCTAAAAGCAAAAACTGAATAAGATTTCATTGTACAGAAAATATAGTTTTTAAGGGTTGCATTAATTTAGAAAACATTGTTTTGATTTAATTTTCAGTTCTATAGTTCAAAATAATATTATTTTTTGTCATTTATAATTTTACACTTTATCTAACTTTAATAAGTTATTTAATTAAGTTACATATATACATTATTGCGATATAAAAGTAAAAAATCTTATAAATATTTTTATAATATGAATGAAAAATTATTGTATTTATTGGTATACTCAGACAAAAATGCAGTGAGTATGTTTTTAGTAAAAAACATTTGCTTAATGTAAATTTGTTACGATTGAAATTAATTTAAATACACATCTAAATGAATTGTATACCAATTGTGCCAAAATTAATTATATTCAGCTTTGAAATAAATGGGATCTGAAGTTTGAACTACCATCCTTTTCTTTGCCATTCATGATCATAGGGTACAGTATCATCATGGGA
>Ga0209389_1003619_pt1 | contig 12537 bp, 7 predicted proteins | sample CowpearedBW_FD_187526 | JGI IMG/M metagenome (GOLD analysis project Ga0209389, IMG submission 187526) | Root nodule microbial communities of legume samples collected from California, USA - Cow pea red BW (SPAdes) (version 2) | ecosystem: Host-associated > Plants > Roots > Nodule | place: USA... | reverse complement strand
ATAGAGAAGTGATTATACATGTCTTTACAAATGAGTGTTTTTATGTAAAATTCATGGTATAATTCATTAAGCAACATTTTCATATGGTGTTAATGTAATGATGCAGCGAAAGAAAAAAATGTTTTTGTTTGATATGGTAAATCTTATGCTTCAAGTTCTAGTTTGCCTAATATTATATTAGTGAAATTCTATATCTTGCTTACCATATTTTGAACACAAAAGGTTGTGATAAACTTTTTATGAGTTATGAAAGAAAAAAGAACCACATTTAAAATATTTCAAAGTGTGGGGGTGTCTTGCAATGCATACATGTTAATAAAAAAATCTTGGTTATATATTAATGTGAATTGAATATTGATTTTGGTGACACAAAATCACTTGTTGGTTATGGTTATGTTTTAACCTTGGATGAAGGTGTCATATCATGGAATTATGTTAAAAAATTGTTGTCATGATTTACCATGCAAGCATAAATTATTCTTTTTTTCAATGCATCCTGACAATCAAATTATTATATTTAAAGTTTTTAGTAAAAATGTCAATGAAATTGAAAAATTGACATATGAGAATGAGAGACAAATATATTAGAAACTTAAATTACTCATGGTATTGTCTCTCTTGACTTTGTCAGGTCAGAAAAAAATATTGTTGATTTGTTTATCAAAGGGTTGATGCATCAACAACAAGTATTTGAGTCGTCGAGGGGAATGAGATTGTAGCCCATAAATTAGTTGCAACAATGGACACCCATCTCCACATGAATGACGATCCCATGGAATTGAGTTCAATGGGTAACAACGAAGTTGTTGTTGACTAAAGTACACCAAATAATTTGATTAAATTTTATATCTCATTCCTATGGCGAGATGTACTATAAATTGTGGCAATAATAAGGTTGAGGTATGTGCATTATTATGCTTATTTTATAAAATACCTCTTAATAAACTCAATTGTTGAGGTATGTGCGTTATTATGATGGTTTTATAAAATACCTCTTAATAAACCCAATGACAATTATTGTAGGGGTGTGAGTCACGAACCACCCTTTGAGGGTTTACCTAGTGAGTGTGATGCTGGGGTCGCCATTGTGAGACATGGGCAAGTCTCTAAATGACACTCATGAAACAAGATACATGCACAAGGCCGTAACGTGCACCCACTGATTAGAACCTATAATGAACACCGATATTGTATGTGTTATTTACTAAAACCTGGTCACAGAGGATGTAGTTCAAGACAATCAAGTCTCTGCATTTTCTCGCGTGGAAGTTTATAAGTACTAGGTGTAAGGGTCAGACCCGAAAGGTTCCTTACATTGAACTACAATATTTTGTTTTAAAAGATAATATATATATTTTTTTTAAATTATGTAGGGGATTGTTAGAAATATTTTATTATAATTTAAAAAATAAAATAATTAAAATAAAAATTCTACTGTTACTCATGTTTTTATAGACCTTTAATTTATGGGTTAATGTTTTTAACGGCTAACGACTATATTCTTATTACTATTTACTCTTTTATCTCCTTTTGATACCTATAAATACCACCTAGGGGCATGAAAAAGAATACAACAACAAAGACAACAAGATAGACTTAGTTCATTGACAATTGTTTGTGCTACTAGTGTTACAATAAACTATGACAATTTGATCTTACACCCTCAATTCCTTGGCTAGATCCTTCAACCATATGGCTTCCTTCATAACTTTTGTCATGACAATGTACTCTTCTTTAGTACTCCACAAAGCCACTACCTTTCGTAGATTGACCTTCCAGTTGGTAGCAGTACCATAAGAAATGAGTACATAGTTTGTGGGAGACTTTCTAGTGTCTAAAGACCCAACATAGTTTGAGTCAAAAAATGCTTCTATAGGAGCATCTTCAATACATCACTTGGCTCTACTATAAATCATTTTACAAGTGATATCTTTAAATGATGAAGAATCCACTTAAGAGCTTACTAATGAGCTCGTCCAACATTTGACATAAAACTGCTAACGTTGTTCATCGCATAGGCTATATTTAGGTGCATGCAGACCATCAAATACATAATAGAGCCAACAATATTAGCATATGGAACACTATTCATGAAGCATTGTTCCATAACTGTCTCAAGATATTGTTCATCACTTAAATTTTAGTGAGATGTAAGTGGTGTGGACACATGTTTCAAGTTTGTCATACCAAAATTGTCAAGGACTTTTCTGAGATTGGTCTCCTAAGACACATATAGATGTTTATGTTCACGATCTTATGATCTCAATCCCTGAAATCTTTCTAGAATCTCCAAGGTCTTTTATTTCAAACTCCTATTTAGCTTAGCTTTAAACTTTTATACCTCAAGTTTACTATTACTAGCTATCATAATGTTGTCTACATAAAAAAATTATGCAATGAATAGAACGCCTACTAGAAACTTGAAGTAGATGCAAGTGTCATACTTGTTACATTCAAAACCAATTTTGTGTACATAAAACAATAATACAATGAATAGAACATCTACTAGAAACTTGAAGTAGATGCAAGTGTCATACTTATTACATTCAAAACCAATTCTTGTTATAAACTCATCAAATCATTTTTTCCGTTTCCCTGGGATTGTTTTAGACTATAAAAGAATATGTTTATTTTGCAAACATAATCCTCATTGCTTCCTATCTGAAATCCATTCGATTCTTTTGAAGTAAATGATCTCATCTAAGTGTCCATATAAAAAGGTAGTTTTAATGTCCATCTCTTCCAACTCAAGGTTAAGCTCAACCATGGCTAACAACATCATTGTAGTCAATTCTATCTCTCTGAGTAAAGCTCTTAGCCACCAATCTCGCCTTGAATTTTCATCAACCAATTTATGGATTTCCATATTTGATTTGAAGATCCTTTTACAATTGATCAACCTAGAATCCACATGTCTACGAATAAGGGTCCAAGTATTGTTTAGAAAAAGTGACTTCATCTCTTCAATCATAGCATCAAGCATTTAGTCTTGTTCTTACTTGTTAGTGCAGAGGAGACATTAGATGATTCATTGTTTAATATCTCACTAGCAATACTAAAAAGTATGTAATTAGCTCTACATATCCATACCTTTACAGAGCTCTTATTGTTCTTATTATTCTATATTTGACAAACATGCAATCATAATTGTGTCTATCTTCACTGAGAGCTTATAGTTTCCCCTGTTCTAAATTATTACACTAGTTATATGACAATAGATATATGTCTAACCAATTTAATTGGGCTTTAATTCACCCTCATGCCCTCGTTTTTCCTTTACATGCACCTTTCTTCCCCATTCTCCATGTATTTTTCCATCTTCATTTCTATTTGAGCTCCAAAGCCACCAACTAGTCCCCCATTGTTCCCAATGAAGGAGCCACTGTTTGCAACCTTGCACTAGAGAAGATTATAGTTGCTCGTGCTTAAGGAGACCACTTCTCTTCCATTTTTGGTCGCGTTGAAACATACCAACATTCATATGTGTCACTTCTGCTGCTCAGGGTCATGATAAGTGCTCATTTTACATATTTTACACATGCATTTTAAAACTTATCTAGTTTGATTTCATTCAATATCTTAAGGATTTTACTCCCTTTCATCTAAATTTAACTTAAAGCATTTATATATGATCATGTGTGGCAATTTAATGTATTTTTGATTAATTTCTGCAATATTTGAAGAAATAGAGAAAAATGACTTGGGTTGTAGAATCACGACTTGAGAAACTTTAAGACAGTTTTTAGAATATTCAAATTTTGCCTCCACAGCTCAAGCAGAAGATATGGTGCTTAAGCCACACGAAGAAAAACTTCATTATGAAGTAACCTCAAGCACCAAGTTTTGGAGCTCAAATCATGGAGGAAACCCACCATTGAAGGAAGTTATATGATCAAACTACAAGAACTGCACTCAAGCTTTAAGAAAACCCTTCATGGAAGGAAAACTCACAAGCTTGACCACCATGATTAGAGCTACAACCAATCCAAATTTTTCTATTAATTAAGTGGCAGACCTCCTGTATTTCATCTAGAATTCATTCGTCAGGGGTGAGACATCACATTGAGTTTGATTTTTTTAGGTTTGTGACCTAGATATTAATGTGCTTCTAGGAACAATGAATGAATGTTGATAATTTAATGAAACAATAACCATGCATAAGAATAGAATAGTGAAATCTAATTCCTAACACACCTTATTTTATGTGTCACATTTTCTTTATTGATTTTGAGTTATGGGTCACTATCATTCTAAAAACCAAATATATATCTTGGTTTAATTAGTTGGATGGTACTCACTTTCATTTAGATGTGTCAGTTTGGTACTCGATTTTAAAAAGATGTCAATTGAGTCACAACTTTTGAAAATATACCTCAATTAAGTCCTTCTCAGCAAAAAAATATTTAAGGTATTGATATTTAAAATGACTTACAAAATTAAGTATTGATATTTATGGATATGACATTTGGTATTAGAGTCGAACCATTACACTTGCCAGTGTGATTGATCCTGAACCAGGACATCACCAGGTCATTACTTCGACTACCATTCGCAAGTGTCGCTATCGTTGCCTCTACTCGTGCTCGAGGAGACCACCTCTCTTCCACCATTAGTTGCATTGAAGGGGGCCAACATTCGTGCGTTGTTGTTTTCGTTGCCCTAGGTTTAAGGTTTTGCTGCCAATATCCTACGTCGCTACCCTGTGTTGCTTCCGCTGCCTTGGGTTTAGGATTTCGTTGTTGTTGTTCTGCATCACCATGCCTCGTTGTGCCTCACACTTGTTGTTACCTTGCACCCTTACTCAACCTTGCCTTTTTTTTAGCACTTTTAAGTTACTTATGTTTATTGAATGTTGATGCTAAATCCTACAAATGTGCATTTTTTTTATTGAATGCTATGAATAAATCCTGCAAATTTTTAAGATTGACTTCAATTGGGAAGAAACATTATCTCAACAATGGTGCTTAACTTCTTCTTTTGTCATCTACTCATTATCTCTAATTTCTTTGGCAAGATTTAAATAATAGTGTAGGTTTTTCTTGCGCTTAGATCGACAAAATCATATTTCTGAGAGCTAGTGAATATTGGAAGTGATAAAATGGTCAATAATGTTGATTTTTCTTGTGCTTAGATCACTAAAATCATATTTCTGAGAGCTAGTGAATATTGGAAGTGATGAAATGGTCAATATGGGTGGATGAAATGGTAAAGCAACATATTATAGTGATTACAAGTGCAACTAATGTAAACATGTCATATTTCCTACATCTGTAAAATCTACATTATTGATATAACCAATGTAAAATGTAACAAATAACCGATGTAATATGTAATCATTGTAGTAGTGTAGATAATAGTAGAAACAATTTTAGCCTAAAACACCTTTGAAACTTTAGCACTTATCAACATACATCTCAATCATAAAAAATATAGCAACACAATTGAGTGAGAAGAAAAATATAGGAATCAAATTACTAATTATCCTTTTATCATACTGACATATAATCACTTCCTACTGACATTAACATCAATTTAGTAAAAGGGACCATATTGATTCTATTTAACAAAGATTAAAACGACATTGAATAAAAAAAATAATATATAGGAACCAAAACAAATAAAAAACCTAAATACAAATAGCTAATTACTAATTAAGTCTTAATAGTATGTCAAATCAAAGTCTATGTCATCTAGAAATCTTGTATTAAGTAACAACATTCAGACTAATATACTTAACAACATTCAGACTAACATACTTAACTCGAGCACTATCACCATCTTTAATAAACTTAATCAAATTAGTAAAAGATGAGAAATATATAACAGAAAAAGTCTGTTGTAGTCAAGACTAGAAATGCAAAACAATATAATACATTCAAAGAAAACTCGAAAAGTACACTCAAACTATTTAACGAATCTAGATTATATTTATAAGCACTCTAGATTTCATTTATGAGCATGAGTCATGTTTTTTAAAATTAAAAGAATCTGTATATGCAAATATGTGACATCATGTGTATTGTGTAATTCATTATACGAACCCCCTTAATTAGATAACATCAACTCATGCATAAAGGAGGAAGATTCTTCAATGCCTATAACAACTAATGGCAATCGCTTTGTTAAGCTTTCTCGGTCCAAATTGTGTGGTGTGGGCATGCTACAACCTTCATGTACGTTTTAACGAACAAAGTACTCCACTTTCTCATCCTTCAAATAAAGCCATATTCATGAACAAACTTTAAATTTTATTTCTCATAATTTCACACCTTTTAGTATGAAATTAATACCTTTTGGTACAAATCACGTTCTTTCCACAAGTTTATATATGCAAGAGTACTCAAAAATCTTTTATTTATTTACTTTAAAAAAAGAAAAAAGAAAAAGAAACACTTTCCCTCTCACATTCTCACATGTATGATGAAAGACATTTTTATATTTATTAATAAATTACTTCTCTGAAAATATTTGTAAAAATAAAAAGCACATACGGGATCAGTATAAATTGGTCTTTTAACACTTATATATGATGAATTAAAGATTTATCAGATTTAACACTTATGTCTTATAATATTTGACTTCTTTTTTGCCTTAGCACAAATTCCTTAATGCTTGCCGCAACAAAGGCATGTTGCCACAACCGACATGAAGCCCTTGAACATTTTTATTTGAACTCATTGTTCATTTATCTATAGGCTTTTTGCGAACCATAGACTTGAAAAGAATTCATTTGTTTCATGAACTAAACTCGTCTCAATAATTTAAAACTTCACATGTGCTACGTGTGTAAGAGCAGTTGATGGAGTGATTAAAAAATCTAAGGTGATCCAACCAAAAAAAGAAAATATGATTTTATAATGTCAATACAAGGTTAAACTTGCTTTCTCAATAATTGAGTTCTGCATTGGGATTCCAGAATAATAATTTTAACCATGCATGCACGAGTGTGAAAATGAAAGATAAAACAAATTAAATACAAGAAATCGATGTCTATGTTTAGTTCCTATCGTTCCGATGGATAAGGTGTGGAAGAAACTCGCCGCGTCGTCAAGCTCAGGCAGAGAGAAGCTTCGAGAGGGACCTGTCCATTCGCCCCTATAATTTCACCACCTTAATGCCATCATCAAACACAAGCACTTGTTTATTAAAATAAGTGGAATCCACTGTTATTGCTATTTCAATAGCCTTTTTCTTATATCATTATTCCATTCTTCTAAATTGCTAATTATGTTAGTATCTTTTCCGAGAAAATATATAAAAATGTTAAGCTTAATTGTCTTTTCTTCACTTAGTACTATAATTATGTTTTTACTTTTTTTGGGTTTTTATTTGTGTTGATGATGTTGCTCAATAAGGTTTCAATTCTGTCAAATGGAATCTTCATATATCACACTTGTACAATTTTAATAATCTCATCATTGGAATGTTGAGGACCCAATTGATATAATTGGGATCTCTGTGGGTAAAATCGTACAATTATAATAATACTTAAAACACTAAAAGTGTATTTAAGTTAAAATGTTAAAAAGATAATAAGAAGAGAATGTCGTAAAAAAATAATTCTAATTATTTCTTGTAATTTAAACAACATTTTCTTCCATTAAAAGAATAATTGCCATTTTCCTTACCTAAATTGTATCAGTAAATAAAACAACCCAATCATCGCTACGTGGAATCCATAATGTTCCTTGTATACACACACAACAAATAAGAATATCCTGTGGCTTACGTATTATACCTAGTGCTAAAGGGGGTCACGTGTGAGCTCCATGGTGAGATTCTTACACGCTTCAAATTAAAAAAAGACATCAAAATTATCTTTGTTACAAACTTTCAACCATAGTTAGTTCTCAGTACCGTTATGCCACAAAACTTCTAAGTGGGTTTAGAAGCTATAAATACCATAGTGGGTGCAACGTTTTTCACTTAGGAGACACAAACAACATCAAGTGTTCTTCCTCTGTACACAAAACTCTGTTCCTAGTTCAGAGTACCGTCCTTTACCTCGTACACATATCAGAGAGAAAAAAAAAATGGAAGGAGATGGTTATTGTGGGGGTTTCTTTCAGAGGTGCAAGCCTTACATAGCCATGATTTCTCTGCAATTCGGGTTTGCGGGTATGAACATAATCACTAAGGTCTCCCTCAACCGTGGGATGAGCCACTATGTGCTTGTGGTTTATAGACACGCCTTTGCTACTGCGGCTATTGCTCCTTTTGCTCTTGTTCTTGAGAGGTACCTATGGCAGAAGAAAATACAAAAGTTTTCGCTTCCTTGTTTTGAATCTTTTCCTGATCAACCTTCTCATCTTCTTTTGTTTGTCATTGGCAGGAAAGTGAGGCCCAAGATTACATTTCTTATGTTCATGCAAATATTCGTGTTGGGTCTACTTGGGTAACTAATTTTGCTGCTCTGGACACCCGTGTTCATTATGATCGATGCATCCAGAAAAACATGTTCTAAAATTTTCCCTTTTTTGTTCTGTTTTTATAGGCCTGTGATTGATCAGAACTTGTACTACGCGGGGTTGAAATTCACTTCCCCGACCTACTCATGTGCAATAAGCAACATGCTCCCTGCAATGACATTTGTGATGGCTGCTATTTTCAGGTATATTTCAACACAATATCAGTGAATATTAACTCTTTTCATCTGTTATAAACTTATTACAATTTTTCTATTGTTGACCTGACATGTTTTTTTTCTCTGCTTGGGATGAATTAGGATGGAAAAGGTGGACATTAGAAAACTTAGATGCCAAGCAAAAGTGATAGGAACTATAGTAACAGTTGCTGGGGCCATGTTGATGACATTGTACAAAGGTCAAGTCATCAGTTTCTTGGGTTCTCAGTACATGCATCACCCCAGAAATTATGTTCCGGAAAACACCACTGGTTCTGGGGAAAAGGATTGGTTTAAAGGCTCTATTCTTCTCATAATTGCCACTCTTGCTTGGGCTTCTTTCTTCATCCTTCAGGCAAGTAATCAAACTCAAACTGTGGGGGGAAAGTACCTTACCTACTTCTTTGATTCTTATTCATGTGACTGACTCGTGTTACATTATGCTACGGTTAATGCAGGCAGTAACACTAAGAAAATACCCTGCTCAGCTCTCTCTCACAGCACTTGTGTGTGCCTTGGGTACACTGCAATCAATTGCAGTTACCTTTGTCATGGAGCACAGGCCATCTGTTTGGACCATTGGCTGGGATATGAACCTTCTTGCAGCAGCCTATGCTGTAAGTCTCAATTCATGAGCTTAGCACAGTAGTTTCAGATCATACAATCATTTTTTTTTTCTATTTTGGTGGGTATTTGTGAACCATAGGAGAGTCTAAATGGACGTATACTTTGGTGAACAGGGAATAATATCATCAGGAATCACCTACTATGTTCAAGGGATTGTCATGCAAAAGAAAGGGCCTGTTTTTGTAACTGCTTTCAGCCCTTTGATGATGATTATCGTAGCCATCATGGGTGCTTTCATCCTTGCAGAAAAAATATATCTTGGAGGGTAAGTACTCATACTCGTACTCGTAATCCTTCGCTCACTGTTCCCATTCCCAATGAACGGTTCATGCTTTTAGCCACAAAGAAACTTCGCTTTCATGCGGTTTCGTCTCACAGCTTATAAGTTGGTTTTAACGGAGCCACTTGGCTTTATCATAAACTAAAAGCTATGTATTTATTACATGAAAGTCGAAACATCGCAATCTTAAAAGGCTCACACTTTGAAACAGTGGTGGACATGTTTTCGGTGCTAATCCAATAACTGATGTGGATTCATCTACTTGTGATTTCAGGGTCACAGGAGCTGTTCTCATAGTAATGGGACTCTACGCAGTTCTGTGGGGCAAATACAAGGAGAACAAGGAGAAAGAAGCGGAGATAACCATTGAGGTGATGAAGTGTTGTTCAGAAAATGGGAGGCTGGAGACTGTGGTGGAAGATGCTGAAACAAACAACGATATTGAGATGCAAAAGGGTGAAGAAGCGTCCAGAGAGTTAAGGGTAGCCATTGTTGTTCCAAAAGTTTGAAGTGGTAGTGATGATTAGAAAGGGGAGAATGAATAATAGAGGCTGCAATGAAAAAGGGTCGTTAACTGAGGAGAGCAGAAAAATTACGAGGGGTTTTTGTTTTGTGTACTCACCATCTTTTTCGGAAAATTAACTAGAGTTTTCTTTTTTTTGGACCTTGTGTGGACCTTACTGTCCATAATGTAACTTAATTTTTGCACACTTTGGTGGAAAGGAAAATTGACATTGCAGAATTCTCTGTCTTTCTCTTTCTCTATACCAAGTGAATAATTCGCAGAATGTTAATTGCTGACATCTAATTGCAGGCATAAAGGGTCTAATCTACATGAAAGATTTCTATAATTTAAGCATTAGATGCTGCTTCTTTACCTTCTTAATTAATTTATTCATTAATTGAAGCTGAAACTTATCTAATCATACAAGACACAAGTTCCCTGATACTCGTTTGGCAGAATATTACAAGAACAAAGTAAAGTAACCTCAAGATTACATGCGAATGCTTGAAAGAAAGCATGGTACACTTGTACGCTAATTTATGCTTCCTGAACAAACAGAATTTCTCTGACATAGCCTTAAAAACCTAGTCAATTATCCCAAGGCTAGCTAAACTTACAGGGTAGAGGTAGATCTGTTTAATAAGATTTTAAATAAAAAAACTCTCACAGTAACTCTGCACGATAAAATTTATGATTAAGACTAATTTATAAAGTTCTAGTATTACACTTATCGTGCATAGGAATACGAATAAAGACTATGTTCTCTGCATAAGGCAATGCTCATTTCCCATAAATTTACAAGATTTTCTTGCTAAGATTTCACAATGTAACAAATACTAATCAACCTTTTGGGATTAGTCAACCTTTTATTCCAGATAATCAATGTTTAGTTCACAAAAAATAATCAACTTAGTTAGAACTAAGAAGAACTGGGACAGGAAATCAGGAATGTTCTAATTTCAATGGCCCAGCCACAAGATTTTATTCTAAATTAGTAATTAAGTTAAAGGATTATATCCTGAATTTCGGAGTAAAAATATTTCACTCTTGTTTTCAAGAACAGATTCTCTCCTATCTGTTTATGAATGAGCATCCAATTATGTGAATGTGATAGAACATATCCTTCACTCACTGAATATCTACTTGGGAGGAACAGTTGCATCACTGATTCAAAGTGATGCAACCGTGAGATTAAGAATGAGACCATCATTATGAGATGCAGATTTACAATTCCATAAAGTTCTGCACAAAACATTCTGATTCTTAAAACTCCTTTAAAAATGCAAAACCATGGTTCTGTCACCATCGTGTGTCAATTAAATGGCCAATTTGGAGGAAATGTGAAATGTTAGATACACTTCCACCAAACAGTGCCTCGTTTTGCTCTAACTTTGATTCTCGTGGAAGATTAGCATTGTGTTTTTCTTTGGTACTGTAGATGAACTGGTTTAAACATGGTTGACAAAGTCATTCTGAATTTCTTTGTTGTTTAGAGTTAGAACTCTATGTAATTCAACCTTGAAAGGCACACTGGGTAAATGAGAATTTGCAAAATGAAAATTTGAGGTTACCAAACAAATTTTGATGAAGTTTGTTTGCTCTTGGATTAATTAACAGTTTTGGAACTTTAACGAAGAAAATGGACATTAGTGGATGATTAGGCAGCATTATTTAATTGGTGGTAGATTCAGAATATGTTTGCTCTCATCTACAACAGAAAGAGTATGACAAAGGGTCCTTCTTCAAAAGTAATTAATTAATTTTGGAGTATGACTTTGTATCATGGACCTATATGCTAGCACCCACTAAAAATAAACAAAAAATTAGAGATATCTAATTAAAATCTTACTTCAAGAGAAAAAAAAAACGAATCTGAGTAAACACTTACAGCAGATAAGGAGAAAAACAAAGTTTTCTTTTTAAAAACAAACCTAAGTTAAAGCTTCAAATCAGCACTTTAACCTTGTTTCTTAAGATGAATCGATGCTAAATTTTCATACCTAATATTTTGTTAGTGTTTTGACAAAGTCATTGAAAAAGAGAAACGTACCATCGCTATAAAAGAATCCAGAGATCAAATCTCAAAAAAATACTTTCAAATTATATGTATTAACGTGCATTGAAATCCTTCAAGACTGTATCAACCATAGTGTGTAATCCAAAGGAATCATACTATTTTGGTATATTAAGTGGTATCAAGTCAAGAATAAATAAGATGTTTAAATGAATTTATTTTCTTAAAAATAACAAATTTAATTGATTATAAAGGATTGGTTTTATTATTGGTGGACTTGTGACCGAATAGTTAAATGGATTTCATGGTGTATATGTACATAGGTGAAGATTATGTCCATTAAAAATAAGACATTTATGAGCAAGTAATGCAAATTTCAGTTAATTATGTAAGATTGGATAGTCTTAAAATTCTCTTCTTAAAATAATATCAAATCATCCAAAATTTATCCTAATAAAAATTTGATATATTCTAATACTCACTATTTA
>Ga0209389_1003618_pt1 | contig 12538 bp, 20 predicted proteins | sample CowpearedBW_FD_187526 | JGI IMG/M metagenome (GOLD analysis project Ga0209389, IMG submission 187526) | Root nodule microbial communities of legume samples collected from California, USA - Cow pea red BW (SPAdes) (version 2) | ecosystem: Host-associated > Plants > Roots > Nodule | place: USA... | reverse complement strand
GTGGCATTTCATCATATGGGTAGGTTTGAAAGGAATAGGGGATTGAAATATGTTGGCGGTGAAATCCACGTTGTCAAAGGGATTGATCCAGATTTTTTGTCATTCTTTGAAGCATTAGGCATCGTGAAGGATTTTAAATACGCTGGACATGTTAAACTGTGGTGGAAGGGTTCCAAAGAGAAGTTGTTAAACAATCTAAGATTGTTGAGTGATGATAAGGAGGCATTAGCTTTGGCTAAGTATGCAGAGGATAGGAACGAAGAGGTTGATATATATGTTCAACACATTCCTTGTCAGCCCGAAGTGGTGCATTTTATTACTGGTGCTGAAATGGATGAAGAATTCGGTCAGCCAAAAGTGGGGGGTGAACAAGATGTGGTTCCTAATCCAGTTGTAGTGGATGAGGCACCTGAAGTGGTTGAGGTTGATGTCGATCGTGAGGTTAGTTTGGTGAGTGAGGCACCTGTAGGGGTTGAGGCAGAAGTGATTTGTGAGGCAGAAGTGATAGGTGAGGCAAAAGTGATGGGTCAGGCTGATGTGGTGACTGAGGTCGAAATGAAGGGTGAGACTCATATGGATCCTGAGGCAGAATTGGGAGGGGTGGCAGAACGGGTGGTTGAGGCAGAGCTTAGGGGTGAGGAGGATGTTATATGTGAAGAGGTTGAGTCTGAAAATGATGAAGGGGCTGCTGCAGAAAAACTGGATGATAGTGAAGAATAAAGGGTGGCAGATGATGATGATGGATTTGGTGTAGACATTCAGCCACCCGTGAGAAAACTTGGACCTGTTTTGGATAGGTGGAAAGCAATGAAACGAAATCCAAGCACAGTGAGGACTAAAAAGGATGTTGGAGAAGGTTCATTTGTCACTAATGCTGAAATTGGAGTACATGACATAAGTGAGGAGTATGATACTAATGAGTTGGAGTCTGATGTTGATAGTGATGAGGGTGTGGTTCGTGATGGGCCTAAATTTTTGAAGTACAGATCATCGTTGGGTATTCATCTCAGACCAACAAAAGGTAATCTAGATTACATTAACTTTTCCTTTAGACAGACACAATTAATTGATTGTTTCCCTCTTATTTATAACTACTGTATTTTGCAGGGACTTATGACTGTGTTTGATAAAATTTTGAATGGGGTGGAGCACCGTTTCTATTTGAGGCACCTGTATAGCAATTTCAAGAAGAAATTTGGTGGTGGGGTGGTAATCAGAGACCTTATGATGGGGGCAGCAAAGGCTACTTTTTACGCTGCCTGGGAAAAAATGGGTGAGTTAAGAAACACCAACCCTGAAGCATATAATTGGTTAGTTGCCATTCCTAGAAGTTCATGGTGTAAACATGCATTCAACATTTACCTTAGATGTGATGTTTTAATGAATAACTTGTCTGAATCATTCAACAGTACTATTTTATTGGCTAGAGATAAACCAATCATTAGTATAATGGAATGGATTAGATCATACACAATGAGTAGATTTGCTACACTTAGGGAAAAGTTGAATGCATATTCTAGTAATGTAATGCCTAAGCCTAAAAAAAAGGCTTGATAAGGAGGTGGAAAAAAGTGGGAATTGGCTTCCAGTATGGGCAGGGGGTTCTAAGTTCGAAGTCACTTAGGGGTTCACTATGGAGAAATTTGTAGTTGATCTAAGTAAGCATAGTTACACTTGTTATTTTTGGGATTTGGTAGGTATTCCTTGTAGACATGTTGTGGCTGCAATTAACTATAAGATAGAAAATCCTTAGGCATACATGCATCCATGCTACAAAAGAGAAGCTTATCATGCTTGCTATAGCCCAGAAGCAATCAACCTGAACTGCTCCCACCCATATATAAAACACCACTTGGCAGGCCCAAAAAACTTAGAAGAAGGGAAACAGATGAAAATGTGAGTCATTCAAAACTTTCAAAGAAGAATCTGATCATGAAGTGCAGCAGATGCAAGCAAATAGGACATAATATCAGAAGTTGTAGAAGGGGGATGAGATTCAGAAAGGTAATTGAGTCATGTTCTTTACTTCTTAATGATTTCTGTTTTGCAAATTATAGATCTGAAATTTAAAAACATACTGAATGGACAGGGAAACACACAACGCACTCCAACTGCCATTGCAGCTACCAACGTTGCTGGACCATCAAACCAAAGCTGCAGTAGAAGGAGATCCACACCCATAGTTGCAGCAAACGTGAATGAAGGTGAAATAGTACCAAGAACACAGCCAAGGAGCAGGGTAGCACAAGCATTGGGGTCTTAAGCTAGTAGTAGTACAACTTGTGCACAACCCACATGAAAATGAATGAAGATTCCAACTTTTTCTTTCTTTTTTAAACACATCTGTAATACATTAAGACATCTATAACGTTAGGCATAGTGATAGTGGACCACTATTTTGTTTTGGAGTAGTGCTATTTCAATATTTTAGTTAAAGTTATGGACCACTTGCCTGCTTTGGACCACTTTTTGCATTATTGTATTCAATGAAAGCAAACACTGTCCTTGTTGTTTTGGACCACTTGTCTGCCATTATTGATCAATGAAACGCGTAGTTATACTGTTTATTCATTCCAAATTTATTTGTCATACTATGAGAATTGGTAAAACAGGAAGTTGGAGAAAATTGGGGACACCATATCATACTCTCATATTCTCTTAATCAGGAAAACAGGAAAATTGAGAAAACAGGAATTGGTAAAACCCACTGTCATAGTCTCAAATAACATCACGCATGGCAAATTCGAGTACTGTAATATTGTAACCACCAAGCTTAATACATTCCAAGTTTAATACACCAAACATACCTAACACAACATTAACCACCAACTTTAATAAATTCCTAATCATTGCCACAAATACCTAATAGATAACTAATTACAATTAACCTTCAACAACACCATAATAACCAGAACAACAGTTGCAACCCACGACAAAACGAATAAAAGTTGTAGAAATTTTCCAATGTTCTCTTGTTGCAATTTCCTTTTTAGCTTGTCATTTTTCTTTATCAACTCCATTATCACTTTGTCCTTTTCCTCCTTTTCCAAACAACAAACTTTGTTTTCTTCAACAGTTTTTCCTCTGCTCGATTCAAGTTCAGAGTCTTTCCCTTCAAACGTTGATTCCGACTCATTAACCCATTCGAAATAATTACAATGGGAATTCGACTGCACAGAAAAGAAAACAATTACAAAGAAAACCAAATGAAGCTCGAAAATAAGTGAAGGAATTTCTCACTTTCAGCCCAATTCCTACACCTCCAAAATAATCTGTCTTTGTTTTTCACAGTACTTGCCTTTAGAAGCAACAATTTTTCCCCACATCCACACACTTTCGATGCGATTTCTGAAGAGGACGCACAACTTTGCCATATTTTCGAACCACTACTCCTCTACATACAATCCAATCCTTTGGTTCCGCTATTCATCACTGTTGCTAAATTTTTCCAATCCAATGCGTACAATCCGCAATTTTTCTCAAATTTACCCAGTTTTAGGGTTTCATAAGATACCCCCAAACATGCAAAATATTGTAATTGAAGAGAAAGCCTTAAACGGGATCCTTACGTGGCCATCCGTTAGCCAGATGTCAATTCATCCTAACGGAGTTTAAAATCGGGGACCAATTCCATGCAATTTAAAAGGTCAGGGACTGGAATGGATCAATCTTTAGATGGGGGACCAAAACCAAAAAACACTGATAGTTGGGGGACAAAAAACATAATTAACCCAAAAACAAAAAACAAATTAATGAAATGGATGTCGACATCTGTTTCACATTTTTCTGAAACGGATCTCAACATCCGTTTAGTATTTTTTTTTTCTTTTTGCTTGTTACGGATGTCACACAACACTGGCGAGGCAAAGAAGTATAGAGGCAAAAGCAAGATACAACAAATGAAAATGTTGATGGCAGTTTTACTAGCAATGGTGTGCAGAAAATAGTGTGGTTTTAGTGTGTGTGTGTGTGTGTGTGTGTGTGAGTGTGAGAGAGTGAGAGTGAGGTGCAGTGAGTTTGTGAGGTAGTGTGTTGTGTGCGTGAGTGAGGTGCAGTAGTGTGCGTGACTTTGTGAGGTAGGTAGTGTGTTGTGTGCGTGAATGAGGTGCAGTGGTGTGCATGAGTTATTTTGCTTATGTGCTTGCATATTTTGCTTTTGTGCTTGCCCTTAATCGGGTTCTATCATTTGGATCATACCCATATGCATGATTGCATTTATCATGCAAGTGATACACTACCACTTCAGCATATAGATTGCATGATATGAGTTTATATCTTTCACGTATTAAAATATTTTCTTTTTATTATAGCTCATTATGGAAGATCATCATTTTAGTTATTTGAGTTTCTTGGATTCTCACGTAAATTGTAGTCTCATGTCAAACTTTTCTGATTTTGTTCATGATATCTGCGAACAAGATTATACATCTCACTTTACAACTGATGATATCTTCTCAACACGTGAAGATTTAATTAAGTGGGTTAAAAGGGTTGCTTTTAATCTTGGATTTGTTGTTATTATTCTAAGATCAGATAAATATAATGGACAACCAGGAAGAAAGACCCATGCATTATTAGGTTGTGAAAAAGGTGGAAAATATAGAAAATACAAATGTGATGCAGAACTGAGTTTATCTGGGACAAGAAAATGTGATTGTCCCTTTAGAGTGAGAGGCAAGCCCATCTCTCAAGGAGAGGGATGGGTGTTGAACGTAAAATGTGGTTATCATAATCACGATGTCTCATATACTCTAGTTGGTACAAACGTTGCTTGTTGATATGACTAAAAATCAAGTAAAACCTACAAATATACTTCTCACTCTCAAAGAAAAAGATGAGTGTAATGTGACAACTTTGAAGCAAGTATATAATGCAAGATATAGGTACAAACGTTCAGTAAGAGGTTCAAGGACCGAGTTACAACAGTTAATGTTGATGTTGAAACGTGATCACTATATCCATTTTAGTAGATGTGTTGATGAATCTAATGTGGTTAGCGATCTGTTATGGACCCATCCTGATGTTGAAAAGTTGTTAAATTCATTCAATATTGTGTTCTTAATGGATACTACTTACAAAACCAACAAATATTGGTTGTCGTTGCTTGAGATTGTTGGTGTGACCTCAATAGGACTAACTTTTTCAGCCGCGTTTTCATTTTTATCTAGTGAAAAGCAAAATAATTTCATTTGGGCTCTTAAAAGGCTAAGAGGTCTATTTATGACGTTTGAGGGTGGTCCATAAGTCATTATAACTGACAAGGATCTGGCTCTAATGAATGTTGTTGGCATTATGTTCCCTGAGTGTTATCATCTTCTATGTCGTTTCCATATTCAAAAAATTGTGCAGGCAAAGTGCAAAATGTTAGTGAATTATGTTGATGCATGGGATGTTGTACTGCAAGGATGGGAGAATGTTATGGACTATGAAGATGAGTTAAAGTTTAACGATTGTGTTAATCGTCTTGAGCTTGTTTGCCAGTCATGGCTTGTATTATTTGAATATGTTAATGACTCGTAGATCATTCCTTACAAGAAATACTTTGTCAAGGCGTGGACGAACAAAGTTATGCATTTAGGGAATAGGGAATACAACATCAAACAGGTATGTTTGCATCTTCTTATTAATTCATTTTTTTTATTAATGGTTTATATGATTCCATGTATAAATTGTACTAAGGTTGAGTCTTCTCACTAGAGCCTCAAAAAAGTTCTTGGAAGTAGTATGGGAGACCTTTGTTCGTGTTGGGATGAAGTTCACAACATTATTATCTTGCAACATAACGAAATAAAGGCGTCTTTTGAAAGAAGTCTTAATCTGATGAGTGACTCTTACAAGGCATTGAGTTATAGAAGATTAGTGGTATATGTTTCTAGATCTGCCTTAGAACTCCTTAGTCTAGAGTTAGAAATAGTTAAGAAAATTGGATTCAATACTAGTCGTTGTGGCTGCATTCTCAGACAAACTTATGGTCTTCCATGTGCGTGTGAATTAGTACGATATGACCTTGGGATGATTCCTCTCCAAGAAATTCATTTCATGTGGACTTGGTTGAGCTTCTCAAATGTGTCATTTTCACAATCCGAAGGGCAATTATCTATTCAGAAGGAGGTTGATCTGTTGCTTAATATTTTCAAAGAAGTTGACATTGCAGGAAAAGTCACCATCAAACATAAATTACTTGACATAGTTTACCCTTCGATGACATCGATGTTACCGCCAACGAGTAAAATTAAGACGAAGGGTGGACCTAAAAGTCATCGATCAAAGAAGTCAATCAAATGTGATCCCTCATATTTTGAGCATGTTGACGCCTTCATTGAGTCATCAAGACAAGACACATGTGTTGCAAAAATAGAAAACAAGTTGAAGACCAAAGGTGTAATTCAAGAAAAGATAATACCAATGTAGAACAGTTCAATCCTATTTTTCAGCCTTATATAGTGGATGTTGTGGATGTAGTGGCAGATGGTCATTGTGGGTATAGATGCATTGTTACATTGCTGGGTATGGCTGAGGAGTCATGGCCTCTAATCAAACATGATTTATACAAAGAACTTAGTGAATGGCGAGATGAATATGCAACATTAGTTGGAGGCTATGATCGTTGGAAGAACTAAGAAAGTCTTTGCTAGTTCATTCACCATAAGGGGTATAACTTCTATACACTAATGTTGAAACTTATTTATTAAAAGTTTTTTATGATTTTGTTTGATTATAATCTAATTAATTATATACAGGCTAATCCAGACAAGTGGATGGCTATACCGGACATGGGTATGCGATTGCTAATCGATATAATGTAATCCTCGTGTGCTTGTCATCAGTTCAGAATTTGACGATATTACACTCTGTACATCCCCACCTATTTCGCAAAGTCAACATCAACTATTTTATGTCAGACATGTTTACGGTTCTCATTTTGTTCAGGTATATATTTTTTTTTTCAAAGAACTTTATTTCTTGATTGACTGATTACATATTTATAGGTTCATCTACAAGAAGGTTGTCCATTACTGATGGTGGATATCATATCATCTAGCAATTGTTACCCAAAGGCAAAGGGGTGAGCATCATTTTATAGAGATAGGATACAAGCATTCGTAGATTTACACGTAATGGATCGTAGTTATGTAAATCTTATGGAAGACTAATATTTGTTAATTGTATTAAATATTTGCCTATTGTAGTTTATTTTAGGAAATTTCATATTGTAATTTACTTTTAAAAAATACGTTTGTAATTATTTTACTAATATATAAAATACCAACTCCTCTGGTCAAGAGACAGATATATTTTGGCCTTATTGCTAACAAAATAGACATTTGAATTTGTAATCATATATATATGAAATAACTTAATATAAAATCCAATAAAAATGTAAATTCTAACATCAAATACAAATATAAAGTAAATCGACTAACCAGATGTAGATGGTCATCGACCTCGAACTCTACGTCCTTCTCTAGTCTTTTCCTCTTCTGTTGCATCACAAGCTATCTGTAATAACTCATGCGTGCAATCCCAAGCAATTATGCCCTTACTAACGTTTTTGCAATCTATCATCCACTGAAGACCGCTGACAATGCGTTTCATGGCACCCTACGATAATACCAAGTTAATGTCAAATATTTAAGTTACTAATAATATGAACAAATAAATTTGTAACATACCAATAAACCACCAGAAGATGATGACTCTGACATCCTCTAAACTGGTATGAAAATTCCGACGAAGTCGGGGCATAACCACAAGGCTAGGTCGCTCGACCTCAACTCTGCGTAAAATGTAAGGATGGGAGACTCTCCTAAACCACTGCAAATATTCATCCGAATATGAAAAAGGAGTTGGCGCGAGGACCACTTAAACTACGACAAACAAATCGTAGTCTCTCCACCGATCATATAGTAGCAAAGTCCAACATGGGAAGCGAACTCGACAGTCGTGGAATAGGTTGCATGAAGCCAAATTGTCGCAGCACACACTCCGGTAGATGACGGTGTACGAGGATACCAAGCCTGAGGAAGGCAGAAAACATGGCAGATACAACAAGTGGTCGACCAGCACTATGTGCTCCATATGGGCTCCAAATCACCCTATCATATGTCAAGGCATCCAACTGGACTCTAACATCAGCTATAGCGGAAGTAGCGCGTCCAATGACATAACGTCTGGCATGGGGCTCGGTCTCCATATATGTATCCCGTAATTGCTTCTTCCTAATGCAAGGAAGTGCTCGTATATCCAAGCCTATATCAAATAACATTTCATTAAATATATTCTGATATAAAAGAAAAAACAAGTAAAATATTTAACAAAATGTAATATAAAAGGGTACATGTAGAAGAGGTATATATCCAGCTAATTGCTTTGTATTTGCAAAGTTGGCATCTCCTAATTGCTCATATAAGTAGACAAGAGCATCAACTCCCCAAGCATATCTACGACATGTAGGGAGATCTCTAAATAGCTTGAGGTAATGGGTACGAACATAGGTGGTGCTTTTATTAGCAAATATCATGCACCCTACAAGGTGCAAAAGATATGCACGTGCAACAAACTCTCAAAGCTCGTTATCTCAACAACTATCATACAACTCTCTCAACCAACTAAGTCTGACTTGTCCACCCTGACTTTGATTCAACTCATCGAAAGCCATGGCCCGATCAACACCAAGAAGTGTCATCGAAATCTCAACTGAATCTTCATATTCAAGATTTTCAATGGAGCAAAACTCTCCAGTGAAGGGAAGACGAAGGAGCGACCAGACGTCATCTAAAGAGATGGTCTTCTCACCAATTGGTAGATGAAAAATATTAGTTTCGGGATACCATCTCTCCATAGAACCCAATATCGGGATATTCATATAAAATATCGCACAGAGGCAATAATCCAGAAGTTACCACAAAAGGGTGAACAGAAGGGTGAGGAGGTCCTACTTTTTTCACTTTTTTAATATGGGAGACTACTTTCACAACTTGATCCTAAGAAAAAAGAAACATAAAACAATAAAAATACATAACAACAATAAAATAAAACATTTATAAAAACTTCTTACTAACTTGACCATCTCATATGATTCGTGCAACATGATCCTGGTACCGACTTAATAAAGATGTATTAGAGGGACCACCTGAAAATCCTGCACCATCGTTATCAATCCCCTGCTCCTCGTCTTGAGAAACATCGAAAACCTCATGCTCAACAACATCATCCTGAACAACATCAACCTCGTGCTGACCCCTTCTACGAGCTGAAGCGGTCAGTCTCCTCCGTGCAGCACCTTGTGCAGAACTCTCGAGTGCATCGTGTGAACCGCGTCTAGATAAATTACCTCGTGTCCTAACCATATCTATAATTAAAAGTATCAAATTTTCAATAACCAAATATAACAACACGTAAGCAACAAAAATCACCAACAAACAACAATATCACTCAAATTCAAATTAACGATAACATATACTAATGCATCATGCACAATTGATACGCAATTTAAACACCAAGAAAAAAAGATACAAATGCCTTCTGCTTCTGGCTCTGCATTTCGTCTTCATTTTTCTCTGCTAAGACCATGAAACAAGATGCATGTGAGCTTCCATTTTCATGGCATGTGACTACCACCAAGGTGCCAATGGTCAACCATTTGAGAATTGGGAGGTGTGACCAAAAAGAGCCCATTATTGGTTGTAGAGCCAACTTTGAAAGCCACAAAATATTAAATAAATTACAAAAAAAAAAACTAAATATTCAAAAAAAAACAATAAAACAGATGTTGACATTCGTTTCATATTTTAAAGAAGCGGATGTCGACATCCATAGCGTTGAAAAAAAACATGAAACAGATGTCGACATCTGTTTCAGATTTTTATGAAACGGATGTCGACATCTGTTTCAGATTTTTATGAAACGGATGTCGACATCCAAAACATTGAAAAAACAAAAAAAATGAAACGGATGTCGACATCTGTTTCAGACTTTTATGAAACAGATCTCGACATGAAACAGATGTCGACATCTGAAACGCTGAAAAAAAAAACATGAATCGGATGGCGACATTCGTTTCAGACTTTTATGAAACGGATGTCGACATTCGGAATGCTAAAAAACAAAAAAGAAACATGAAACGGATGTCGACATCCGTTTTAGACTTTTATGAAACGAATCTCGACATCCATTTTGGTCAATTTCGGAGAAAAAAATTTTGTTGTGCAGAAATCCATTTCCGCAGTTGATATTAAACATGGATCTTTGATTATATTATGTAAAGAAACAACTTATTCATGCATCTATTGCACACACCATTTGAACATTCCGTAAAATCAAATTAAAAAATACATGGTATAGAATTTAACTGGATTAATTCCTTGGCAATTGAGTGTTGACAGTGTTGGCAATGGAGTGTGCAACAATATGGAGCCAATTGCAGACTCAAACGGAGAGGAGGGGTGCGCCAATAGAAAAAAGGAGAAAAGGAGAGGCAATGAGAGAAGGAAACCGAAAGTGTGAATGTGGAGTCCTGGAGGAGGAAGCAATAACAAATAAAGGCTGCTATGTCAAACTGAAAAAGCAGGGGTGCAAGGAATTTGATTCCTTTTTGGGGTGCGTTTTGGGGGTGCAGGGGACTGGTTTTGAGGGTGTGTTTTGGAGGTGCAGGGTGGCGTGGTGTTAAATGAAGAGAGAGAGAGAGAGAGAGTTACTTTTATTTTTTATTATGGGAAAAGATGGAAATATAGAAGTTTTTGGGGGTACAGAAGAAAGAGTTGGAGGTGTAGGGAAAAAGGGCCCCATATCAAGATATTGAATCTGTCAATATACAAAAATCCAATATGCATAATATACTGCTCGCACAGACCAAACATGGGAGGGACGAGCTGATCTGCAAATTCACGTAACCTACACTCAATAATGTTTTTTGCACACTACTATTTTATAAAGGGAAATTTTGTTTGAAAAATTTTGCTATGACCGAAAATTTTCAATTCTATAAAGATACCCGAGGATTTTGCTATGGAGAAAATTGGTTGTAGGGAAAGAATATGGACAAAAATGGGTTTAGAAAGAAAAGAATCGAGAATCACTTTATTTACAGAGAAATAAAATAAATACAAAAAACACATAGACAACACATTCATAATAAAACAAGAAAACACATAGACAATACACCCATGTCCTTTGGCCTGACCCCGAGTACACCCACACTCTCTAAAGCAATAATTTAACTCTAACCTCACAACGCTCTTATTACAAGAGTATTAACAAATAATAAGAGTCGTCAAATATAAGCTTGAAGTGTCTTTGACTCGGGGCAAGAAACATCATGGACTTAGAACCCATTATATAGTCACTAACACCCGCTTCCTTGGTTGTCCTAGGTGATGTGATACTTTTTAAGACATGTAATTTTTATCAGTCAAAGAAAAAAAAAGGGAAATACCAATTTAGTTGAGAAACTATTCAAATTTGGCTTAACAATGGATTCTGCTTTGATATGATGATTAAACATAAATGAAACGTGATGGATGGAATTTGTTAAGCGTTTATATCTTTTTAAATTAAATAATATATTAAAATTAATGAAAATTTAATTATGTATTTTTTATTTATTTTATAAAGTATATTAATAAATAATAAAACATAAAATCAAATATACAAAGAAACAAAATTATTAAGATATTTTTTATTTTCTCTTTCATTGTCTTTTGAGTTTTTCATATGTTTTATTCATCTCTCATGTTTATTTATTTTTTGAGTTTCTCTTCCATTCTTAAATAAACAAAATTATTAAGATATTTTTTATTTTCTCTTTCATTGTCTTTTGAGTTTTTCATATGTTTTATTCATCTCTCATGTTTATTTATTTTTTGAGTTTCTCTTCCATTCTTAAATAAATAAAAAAAGGTAACTTTCTCTTGTCTCACTTGATAGTAAAATATTTGTTTAACATTTACCACTATTTTTTATCTCATGATATTTTTGTATATTCATTTTTTATTAATATAGAAGAATAAGCAATGTACTATGTGATTTTTCATAGTCGATTTTTAATTGTAACTTGATCATCATAATTATTTTAGTAATTATGTCTCTCAACTTTTGATTAGGTTACGATAAATTATTTTTGGTTAAAATACTTCGTTGGTCCTCGTTTTTGTCGCAAAATCTCAATTTGGTCCTCGTATTTTTATTAGTCTCAATTAGGTCCTTATTTTTGTAGATTAGTATCAATTAGGTCCTTTCCGTTAGTAGAGAACTAACACCGTTAAGTAGGTGCCACGTGTCAGCTCCTCGTTTTTTTAAATTTTTTTAATTTTTTTTTTAAATTTTTAAATTTTTAAATTTTTTTTAATTTTTTAATTTTTTTTTAAAAAATATTTATGTCACGTGTCAGGTTTGTAGTATGCCACGTGTCAATCTAATATGGTGACACATGTCAAATTATTGTATGAATCTCAATTTGGTTCTCATATTTGTTAATTTGATTTGATTTGAGTCCCAATTTTTTTTAAAAATTTTCAATTTCAGGGCACTCCAAATTTAG
>Ga0209389_1003616_pt1 | contig 12540 bp, 9 predicted proteins | sample CowpearedBW_FD_187526 | JGI IMG/M metagenome (GOLD analysis project Ga0209389, IMG submission 187526) | Root nodule microbial communities of legume samples collected from California, USA - Cow pea red BW (SPAdes) (version 2) | ecosystem: Host-associated > Plants > Roots > Nodule | place: USA... | reverse complement strand
CTTCTATTCGAGTTTTGTTAGCTCTAGCAGCTACCCATAAGCTAGTGATACACCAGATAGATGTTAAGATTGCTTTTCTAAATGATGAATTAGAGAAGGAAATTTATATGACTCAACCTGAAGGATGTGTTATCCTTGGTGAAGAAAATCAGATGTGCAAACTTTTAAAATCTTTATATGGGTTAAAACAAGCACCAAAATAGTGGCATGAAAAATTAGATAGTGTCTTATTTTGTGATGGTTTTTCACCTAATGATGTTGATAAATGTGTGTACTCTAAATCTGAGAATAGTGAATGTGTCGTTATATGTTTGTATGTAGATGACATGTTAATATTTGGTACATGCTTTGATATAGTCTCTAAAGCTAAATTGTTTCTAGGATCTAAATTTGAAATGAAAGACATGGGTGAAGCCAATGTGATTTTAGGTGTTAGAATCATAAGGAAGGGAGATAGTATATTACTATCCCATGAACAATACCTTGAGAAACTTCTTAGGAAGTTTGGATATTATGACTTTAAACCAGTGAGTACCCTTATAATGCTAACTCTAAATTAATGAAAAATAAAGGAGAATCTGTTTCTCAAACTTAGTATGCCCAAATAATTTGGAGCTTATTACACTTAATGGGTTTTTTAAGACCTGATATTGCTTATGTAGTAGGTAGACTTAGTAGGTACCCTCAATGTTCTAATCAAGAACATTGGGATGCACTCGCAAGACTTACAAGATACTTAAGAGGTTCAATGGATTATGCCATTGAATATAGTGGATTTCCCGCTGTACTAGAAGGGTATAGTGATGCTAATTGGATCACTAATTCAAATGAGACCAAATCCACTAGTGGCTATGTATTCACACTTGGGGTGGTGCAATTACATGGAGATCAGCTAGGGAAACAATTATTGCAAGATCAACAATGGAATCTGAGTTTGTTGTTCTCGAAATGGCTGGTAGTGAGGCTGAGTGGTTGAAAAACTTCTTAACAAACATTTCTCTAGGAATGAAACCAACCCAATTTGTATCTATACATTGTGATTGCCAATCGGCAATAACTATAGCTAAAAACAAGATCTATAATGGAAAGAATATACATATAAAATTGAGACATAATTTGGTTAAGCAGTTGCTAAAGAGTGGAACTGTTTCCATTTATTATGTGGAATCTAGCAAATCCTCTGACAAAACCCTTGAGAAGAAATATGATTTTAGAAACATTGAGGGGAATGTGACTTAAGCCACTTGCAAACAAACAAGTGATGCTAACCCAACCTTTGTGATTGGAGATCCCATGAATAAGGTTCATATGGGTAAAAACAAGTCACTTGTTAGTTCTGATAGCACTAAATTAATTTTTAAATAAATTATGTCCATTCCTATGGTGTATGTGAAAGTGCTAGAGACTGCATTATTGAGAGGTTAAACTTTGTAAATTAAAATTTGATGTAGTGTAAGAATTTTAGTTTAAACAAAGTTTTAATCATTTTCATATCCCTTATGGGTGGTGTATGATTTGCAGCATACACTTGATGAAATCACCTATATGAGTGTCAAGTGGGACCACTTATATGTGATCTTGGCATGATCTCTAGAGCACTCATGAATACCGGGCATGCGCATGGCCTAGTAAGTGCAATAGAGTGTTAACAACAAGAATTGTGGGAGTGTATTGTGATTGATCAACCACTAACACACATCAAGTGTCTTTGGTTCATATAGCTTGCTATACAAACTAAATTGTGTGTTAAGTTTATCTGTGCAGGACTGGTTCATATAGCTTGCTATACCAGCTCCAATGCATTACATCTTATGAGACCCATAATTTTCTTCTTTCATTCTTTCCTTTCTTATCTTTTGCAATCTGTGGAGGATTGTTGTGAAGTAAGCGTTAAACATTTCAAAAGATTTGAACGTGGCTACCAGCTATAAATTCTTCGTTGCTATAATTTTGTTTTGGTGCAATATCATGCTTCCGTTTTGATTCCATGATTAATGCAATAATTCTGGTTCTTGAATATCCCAAAGCACGTTGCAATATTGGTTTTGAACGTTGGTGAAACTATATGGGATTTCAGCCCATCCTTTCCCTCATTCACACCTATAAATAAGTGGTTTTAGTGCTCTCCAAAACACATCGTCTCTCACTCTTTTATCTTCTTTCTTTAAGCTATCTTCTCTCTCGTATTTCTTCCTTCTATTATCCTCGGTTAAATACTCTTTCAAGAGTACTTTCTTGCTAGTTCTGAGATCCTCAAAAAATTCAAAAATCCGGGAAGTTCTTATTGTATCTTGGGGACTTGCGCAGTACACCGTGGATAAGTCCGTAAGATCAATGATTATACACGCCTCAGGAAGTGCTCTTTTGTTCGTGAATTGTCCGTTTTTAGAACATATTTTATGGGAATGTGTATGGGATAACAAAACTCGTTCTCGTCCTGCCTCGTTGCCATATCTGAATACAAGTTATAATTTTACCTCTATCCTCTTGTTCCTCGTGAATTATTAATGTATTAATAACATAAATATTGAATTCATTAGTTATTTGTGAAAAATATGAAATAACATAAGACTTAATATGAAATAAATAATTAATATTAATATAAAGTAAAATTTCAAGAGGTAAAAAATAATATAAAGTAGCATAAACATTATATTAATCAATTATATTAATTTATATTATTTTTGACATCTTAAAATTTTAAATCAATGGTGTTATTATTTACTTTTAAAATTTTCATTTTAATTTTAAATTAAATCTAACTCTACATTAAAAATATTTAATAAAAATAGGAATTTTAATAAGAATATCAGTATAACATTTATATACAAATTAAATTTGGTCTCAATTTGGAAAGAGACTAAATTGCTCAATTCTAAAAAAGTGTGGGACTAAATTGAACAAAAATAACGAATATTAGGATCAAATTGAATATAAAAAGCTGACCCTGACATGTAATATGATATTAGTTTGACAGGTGAAGATTTTTAAAAAATATAAATAAAATAAAAACCAAAAAAATCACGAAATGACACGTGTCGGTTACTGTTCACAATCCAATAATTATATTAATGGCGTTAGCAAAAAAGACTAAATTGAACAAAATTAACGAATATTAGGATCAAATTGAACAAAAAAAAAATATTAGGACCAAATTAAACAAACTGAACGAATATTAGGACAAAATCCATATTTAAGCCTTTATTTTTCAAACTTTTTGAGAGGCCCCTTTTTTTGGAGGCTTAAAATAATTAGTACATCAGGCTGTTTTTAAGGCGTAAAACAATTAGTACTAAAAAATATTTTGAAGCCTTTTTTTTCTTAAAGGTCGAAAACAAATACTTTATCTATATTCATCGATTTCAATAAATTTTATTTTGTTAGTAGTTATTAACGATCAAAATTTATCGATAATTGTCCATCAATAATTATTGATGGTCAAAATCTATCGGTAGATATCCACTAGTAATTATTAACGAATTTTGATTGTCATTAAATATTATGATTTGGTTCTTATCTTCCTCACCATCCTCTTCTTCTTTCTCCTCATTCGATTCTATTGCTGTTGTTGTGACTTTTTTCACTCTCTTCCTCTCCTCCTCTTTCCTTCTTTGCATTGATCTCCTATTAATTTATAACAAATATTTCGTAAGATTTGGTGAAAAAGTTAGAATCTATCTTACCAACTTTGATGTCCATTTTACTAATGAATTTTATTGATTGAAATAATTTTTGATGATAAAAAATTGAAATTATTAATAAGTTAGGCACAAGCGTCACCTTACCCATGTAGTCCGCTATCTCCTCAGCTGGCCTCTTCCCGGTTGGTACATATCGGCTTGGACCCAAGAGGGGTTACCTGCAGAAGGGACTCCGAAGCTCAAGTGAGTCAAAGCTCTCAAAAGGTCAAATCAGGTGATTAATGTAGTAATGAATGCGTACCTTAATTATTGGGGTTCACGTGCATTTATAGAGTATTAATTATGTCTCGTTATGCCATGAGTCGGGCCCTAGCTTGGACCTTAGTTTGGGCTGTAAGTAGGCCTGGGCCCTACCCCAGGCCCTGAGGTGGACCCATTGAATACTAGGGGGGCTTTGATTTTGCTAAGTATATTGGGGTTGTCGGCTTACGCCGGCTACTTTCCTTGGCGGTTTGTGTTGCTCATGTGCTGTCTTAGGCAGGTTGTTCCTCTAGATGTTTAGGTTACCAGTTTAGGCCGGTTAAGCTTAGGTCAGCTCGGCCTAGGCTGATTACTTGAATGCTTTGGTACATAAGCATCGTTTTATTACTATTTTGTTGAATTGTCTTGGTGTGATACACCAGTCCCCCAGCCTTGGCCGATATAGGTGTCGGTCAAGGGTGACATATGTTGATATGTTAGCGGGGCCGGCTAGGTATGGTACACTAATGAATTTTATCAAAGAATCTATTACTAATGAAAATATTCATTAAAAAACATTTAATTTCTAATAAAATTTATCAACAAAACTATTATTGATGCATCAATAAGTAAAAGTATACAATCTATTAATAAAATTTATTGACAAATTTATTTTATCAATAGAAAAAATTCCATCAATAAAATTTTGTAATATCTTATTTCATATAGGACATTAATATAATAAGTGATTTCAACTACACTTCAACCAACCTATTAGAAGCACTACTTCTATTTTATTTATTTATTTCTAAATAAAGATAAATAGTTTCAATGCCTTTTATCGTAAAAAAAACATATTGGTACGGTCTCTTGCAGATTTCTTTTGACAATTGAATTTATGTCCAAAGGGTATCAAACATTGAAAACATAAATATTTATGAAAGCAAGATAGTAGACACTGGATGCAGGGTCTTGGTCCCCTGCCCAAATATCCCTTTCAAAATGTTTTCTCACAATTGCGAAAAATATATATAAAAAGTGCTTTGTTATGACCGTTAAAACATAGGGATAGAGTTTATTTTTAGTATAAATGAAGAAAGAAAAACGATCCTTACTCATTCTCATGCAATGATTAACATCTTTCCCTTTTCAAATAGTTTATCCATTATTGTATGTGATTTTATTAAAATTTTATGCGGAATCACTTTATTAATAGTTGTTATTATTGAAGTTATATCAAGTTGTTACCAAAACTTATACATGTCAAATTATACAAATTTTATAGTCAGAAAATATCGTCCTTAGTATCAGATTGGTGTGTTAGATAAGGCTATGACTCATTTGGTTTAAATGGTCCAACATAATTAAACCTAATTTGTCTGAGTTAAATTAAATGGAGAAAGGTATTTTAGGTTAAGAGAAAAACTTATTTTCGCAGCCATTGAAAATGAGATAAGAGAGAGAGAGAAAATATGTTGACATATTCCTGCTCCATCGATCAAGTTGAAATTTTGACAATAGATTTGTATATATGGTTTTTCATTTTGACCATTGTGATCATAATTGGAGGTTTGTGGTTAGAGAAAGTAGTCTCTCATTGTTGTTCTATTTTGTGTTTCTTTATCTTTGTTCTTCATATTTGAAAGCATCATTGCTTTGATGTATTTGTTGATTGTAGCCACTTGTTTATGCTTTTTGATTTGACTTTCTTACACTCATATTTGATATTATTAGAGCTTGATTTACTGCCTTGTGATTGTGAGTTTTTACTTCTCACATTGAGAGGGTTTTGGTTATTGTTTTGTTCCCCCATTAGAGTGACATCAAAGCTCTTTAGTTTGGGGCTATATTTACTTGCTTAAATGATGATTTCTTTAAATGGTACAAATTATCATTTGTGGAAGGAAATGATAAAATACATATTGTTTTTGAAGAAATTACATATTCTCGTCTTTACTACCCATAAGCTAGATTCTTAGCATGATGAAGAGTGGGACTTTATGTAGGTTTAAATGATCTTTCTAAGCCAAGAAGGGGGGGGGGGTGTTGAATTGGCTGAGTATTAAAAAAATATGTCCAATTAAACCTTATGAAAACCCTTTTAAAACGAATTCAATTGACTAATAAACTAGAGATGTATTTTTGTAGAATCACATTTTTCAGTTGATTAAAAAAATAATAGGTTAATTTGTTCATGAAAAATGATTCAACAGATTAAAAGATAAAATCAATCAACTGATATTCGGAGAAATTATGCAGAAATGTGAAAAGCACTAAACTCACTCAAACAACATGTTTTATCAGCCAAGATTGTTTCCAATTGATATACGTAACTTAGCTATATTATTAGATAACATAAAAACACATGAACATATTAAAAGGATTGATTTAATGAGTTTTCTTGAGATTTAAATGACGAATAAGATAAGAGAGAGAGAATCACACACTAATTTTTATACTAGTTCACTCAATACCTGAGCTACATCCAATTTATCAAGACAACATGAGCCTGATCATCACTATATGAAAAGTTTTACAAAACCCTCAAATATTACACTTTTGAATAAAGCAAAACACCAAGATTTTTGAATCCCACAGGAATATTATCTACTACACTATAAGAATTCCCCTTACAAACATGAAATTACACCAAGAACCACACACAAGTACAAGAACAACCAAACCTGATGGAGGCTCTCCTTAGCGAACCACACATGTGTTCTTCTAGCTTCAAGCAAGCAAAAATTTTCTCCAAGATCTCAAGATCTTCAAACACTAGTTGCACACTGTGTAATCTAGAGAGAGAGTTTTCCTAACCTTTTCAACAGATTGAAAAGGGCACAGACAAGACAAAATAAATCTATCATATGTCATATAATATACAAATACAATACAATCTTCAAACTCCTTGATCTTCATGTCATTTCCACATTCAACAAACCAGATGCTTGATCACTAACGAATCTTAATCAATTCTTTATCAACCACACATAATCTTATTGCTTCATCAAATCCATGCACCAAGGTCACTTGTGCTAACACTTTGAACACAAATAAGTGTGTGATTTTATTCGACAATATGTAGAAGACATTGTTTATACTCATATTGCTAAAGAGACATATGCTAGAACTTGGTGGGAGAAGATTGAGTTTTTGTATGCTTCTATGTCAAATAGTAATAAATAAAATTTGTTGAAGGGCTTGATGAACTTAAGGTACAAGGAGAGTTCTTCCATTTCAAATCATTTAAATGAATTTTAGGGGTTCCTAATTCAATTCTCAAGAACGAGTATGAATTTTGATGATAAAGTTTTAGGATTATGGTTACTGAATACTCTACGAAAGTCTTGGGAGATATTTTGGGTTTCAATTACAAACTCAACCCCTAATGTGATTATTTCTTTCCAGATTGCAAAGAGTGGTGCTCTTAAGAAATATATGAGAAGGAAGGCATGTGGTTCTTTATCTCAGCCTGAGGTGTTTGTCATAGAAAATAAGGGGAGAAGTCAAAAAAGGAAAGGAAGGGTGGTAGAGGTAAAAATAGGAGTAAGTCTAAGTTAAGATACAAGAATATGGAGTGTCATTAGTATAATAAAGATGGACACATTCAAAAATTATATTTTAAGAGGAAAAGAAGAACAAAGAGAAAAAAGGGAAAGTAGAAAGAGAATGATTATGATGATGATGATCGTGTTACTACTTACTATAGGTTGTGATCTTATTCTTTTTCGTGACTGAATCCGTTAATTTGTATCTGATGAAAACATGTGGATTATTGATAGTGGTGCTACAATGCACATTATGACAATCACTTAGGTTCTAGTAAATGGAAGCTCACTAAAGGTAGCTCGGCTATGGCCAAGGGGAGAGAAATTCTAAATTGTATTGGACTAAAGCTTTGTTTGCTAAAGAAAATGTGAATACTATTTATAGGGAGGCATCTTTATTGGCATCAAAGGCTTGGTCATATAAGTGAAAATTGGCTTAATTGATTAACTAAAAATTTCGACAATTGGAGCAATGATTAAATGGTTGGTAAACAAAATAGAGTATCCTGTAAGAAACATCTTCCCTCAAGGAAGTAAAAGTTGCTTAAATTGGTGCATTGTGAGGTTTATGGCCCATTCAAGGTAAAGTCATTTAGTTTTGCACTTTACTTTGTTACATTTATTGATCATTGTTCTAAGAAGCTATGGGCCTACACACTTTAGGGAAAGGATCAAGTACTTGAAAACTGCAAGAGATTTCATGCTTAGGTTAAAAGGTAATCAAAGAAGAAGCTAAAATGTTTTCGTACTGATAATAGTGGAGAGTATCATTATTGCATTGGGTAGGGTATGAAACATGAAAAGACTCCTCCTAAAACTCCTTAGTTGAATGGTTTAACAGAAAGGATGGACATTACTTTAGTTTAAAGAATTAGGTGTATGTTTTTTGAAGCAAAGTTGCCTAAGCACATTTAGGGAGAAGTGTTGCTTACAATTGTGCATGTTATTAATCTTAGTTTTGTGTTTGCTTTGAATATTGAGGTTCCAGAAAAAATTTGGTCTGGCAAGAATGTTAGTTATGATCATTTGCATGTCTTTGGTTGTAGGGGATTTGTTTATTTTTTAAAGGATAAAAGATCCAAGTTAAACATAAAGACAAAGCAGTGTATCTTTATTGGTTATGGTCAAGATGAATTTAGCTACAAGTTGTATGATTCTGTAAAGAAAAAGCTAGTTAGAAGTCGTGATGTGTAGTTCATAGAAGACCAAACCATTGAAAACATTAACAAGTTGGAAAAAAATACACATGAGAAAGATAATAATTTCATTCATGGTAATCCGTTATGGTTGCCCATTCACAATTTGGATAATGTTGAGACTGATGCTCAAGATGATGAGCAATTAATAGAGGATTATCCTTGGATTTTATACAAGAAGAACATGAAGATGAACCTTTACAATTCAAAGGAACTATCACAAGGGTAAGAAGCAAGAGATGGAAGAACAAATATATTCAAGGTTGTTGAAGTTACAAGCTACTAGAAATCTAAATAATATGAAGATCATGGCTTGAAGCACATTTGAAGGATAATTCTTAGGAAAATTAGTTTATGTTTTTGGACATTGGGCTTTCTTTTAGAAATTAGTTATGTTTCTATGTTTTTGGGCTTTGAGTTTTCTTTTAGAAATTAGTTGTGATTTTATGTTTTTGGGCTCGAGCCTTCTTGTAGGGTTTCCATGTTTTCTTAAACTTATGTGCCTATATATAGAGGTACCAAAAACTGATGTAGACACTTTTGAGTCATACTATATGCATTTACATTCTTGAAGAGAGGATTCTCTTGGTATTTGGATTATAACTGAATCTTATCAAAGATTAAAATCTTTGTGGCAAATCTTCACTTGAATTATCAATCTATTAGATTGTGGCATCCCCTATCCTTGTCTTATTCCAGATTATTCTTTGATATATTGTTGTAGTGCCTTTTATGGATTCAAAATTTGAAGCAATCATACTCTTTCTTGAATAGGATCGTATCAACAACATGGTGATGTTGAGATCAATACGTTAGAGATGGAGTAGAGGTTCTGATTGATGGTGCTTAAGAAGAACATGATTACGATCTTGGTGATACGCTTGAATTACCACAAGTCCCTATCAAGAGGCCTAATAGGTTGATAAATCCATATTCCATGTATCCTTTTGATGATTATATAACCTTGATTGATGGTGGAGAACCTAAGTGTTTTGCATGATAATCAAACTTATGACTTGGTGAAATTGCCTAAGAGAACAAGTGGATTTTCAAGGCAAAGCAAGATGCTAATTCTACATCTCCAAGGTATAAGGCTAGACTAGTCATTAAAGACAAATACAAAAAATAAAGTTGTTGATTTCAACGAGATTTACTCACCTATGGTGAAAATTTCATCCATCAGAACTACGCTAAGTTTAGTTGTTACGGTTGATTTGGAGGTTGAGCAAATGGATGTGAAAACAAGTTTCCTTCATAGTGCTTTGGAGGAAGAGATTTAGATGAAGCAACCTGATGGTTTTCTTATTGAAGGCAAGGAAGATGATGTATGTAGGCTAAGGAAGAGTCTATACGATTTGAAGTGGACTACAAGACAATGGTACAAGAAGGTTGAGTTGTTTATGTGTAATCAAGATTACAAAAGGACTACTTTTGATCATTGTGTCTTTGTTAGAAATTCTCTTATGATGACTTTATTATCTTATTGTTGTATGTTGATGCTATACTTTTTGTTGTTTAAAATATTCCAGAATTGACAAGTTAAAGAAGACACTTGGCAAATCTTTTGTCGTGAAAGACTTAGGTGCTGGTAAAAAGATTATTGGTATAAGTATTGATGCTTGTTGTGATATTATATTAGTGGTCACCTTGACATATGTTTGGAACAAGAGAAGTGTTAATAGGTTTTAATTTGTATATTCTTGTAACAAATGAGAAACTAAATGAATTAATTAATGTTAGCTTAGTAATTCGGGTTTTAAGACTGGTTTGCTTAATGAAAAGATAAAATATATAGATTAGTACTTTAGTCATAAACGCTTGGAATGAGTAAAGTATAACTTGAGTCTTAGTGTTAACCTCCTAGTCGCAAAAAGATTAGACAAAATCCCAAATTCCACCTCTAATGTAGCAAAGTGGCAACCAAGGTGTCAATCCAAGAAAACTCCAACCTTAATATCTATGTTTGTGTTATGTTATTCATGAAAACTAGTGTAGACTATGAAGGAAATTGTAAAAGACAATATCTACTCTAATACAATGTAAGAAACTCAAGTAGAGAACGTACAAATAATGCAAACAAAGGAACAAAATTGTAACAAGTTTGCGTGACAGGTTTAATATGAATAAGTGATGGATTTCATGCTCAATTGATGTTAGAATGGTGTAATGTAGATGCACTAGGGCAAAATGGACATATTACAATAGGATATTAAATTGGTTGTAGCAGACCTAATATAATAAAAAATGGGGTGGCAATTTTGTAAATAGTTGGAAGTATATTAGATTGGTTGTGAGGGGGAACCAATATAATATTTCAAGATTAGATCAGTTATGGAGGAAACCAATCTAATATGCCTTTTTTTAAATAAAAAAAAGTCAAGATGCCATACTAGATCGATTATGGGGGGAACTAATCTAATATGATTCATTTTCTAAAGCGTGAAACCCTTTTCTCTATTCTTCTTTCCTCTCGCGCCTTATTTGTTTACATCCACTATCATTGTTCATGCCCAATTTTGTTTGTGTCTACTGCTCATTGCCACTACTATTGGAGTGCAATTGTCGTTGATTGTCACAAACTCGTCCAAGGTCTTAACACTGTTGAAGCTTCCATTTCCGTCAATGCACCACGAACTCGTCTAGGGTCATCGCATAAGTTAAGCAGTCCATTGCCATCACTGCTTTGTGCTCCACGCACCAAGCACCACTTCGCCATCGTCACCACTCACCACGTACCACGTCAACACTACGACGCACCACGCTCCACCATGCACCACAAAACTACTGGTCAAGAGACTATGTGGTTGAAGCTTTTGTTCAAGTTCCACCACCCACTGGTCACGAGACCACCTCCTGACTCCTTTATACTTCAACTATATTTGAGTTATAAAGTTTTGAAGACAATTGGGATTTAATAAAAAAGTATGGTTGAAATTGTGATAAATTTTATTAATGATATATTGTATTAATATATCATTCTATGATATGTATAAACCTAATATGTAGTTGAGATAGTTTTAGTAGAGCAACCAAAATAGCAAATAAAATCTCAAAAGTCATCCAATGGAATGTAGGAATGTACGGTAAAGGTAGCTAACCTTTTTCTTATTATGTGATTATGTGTGGATAAATGTTTGAAGTTTGGATTATGGAATGGTAAAATATGGTTTTATTAGAGAATTTAAATTTTAATAGATGAATTTGTGGTGGCCTTATGAATTGCATTTTTTTGTTAAAAAGTTTTTTTTTCTTTTTTTTTTGTGTAAGGGGAGCTATCTATATATTTTTCTTGTATATGTGATGTTGTTATTCATATTATCATGTTTAGATTAGATGCAGTGGAGTGGTTATTACCCTCTTGTACCAAATGTGTGGACAGAAATTTAATGGTTTACATAATGGTGGGTTTAGTGATTGCTTATTTATCTTGTGTGGGTGTTGATTGAGGCAAAGTAAAACTTATAATCTTCTTATGTATTTCATTTTGGATGATATGCTTTAGCATCTGGAAATTATATAATTAGTCAATCATGGTATAAAACATATTAAATTGGTGAGTCTTGATTTAATGGGTTGTTGTTTTCATAGTTTTGGAAGTTGCAATGATTATTGGTGTAATATATTTAGGTTTATTTAAGTGTTGGAAGTCATGTTTTATGTTATAATATTAAGAAGAAGTGAGAAATAATAGTTTTAAGTGAAAGAGTTATAAGAAAAAGAGAGAAAAAGAAGCTAAGAAAAGTCATAGATAAATATGGTGTAAGTTCTGTTCTATTTTTTTTAATAGAGGTGATGGGGAAAACAACAACAAACAATGTACCAGAGAATGCAGCGGATATAATTTCCCCTAACTTGCAAGAATCTATGAGGAGCAATAATCAAAGAGCAGCAATAATAAATCACCAAAAGCACAAA
>Ga0209389_1003615_pt1 | contig 12541 bp, 6 predicted proteins | sample CowpearedBW_FD_187526 | JGI IMG/M metagenome (GOLD analysis project Ga0209389, IMG submission 187526) | Root nodule microbial communities of legume samples collected from California, USA - Cow pea red BW (SPAdes) (version 2) | ecosystem: Host-associated > Plants > Roots > Nodule | place: USA... | reverse complement strand
GTTTATTTTGATTCTCCAAATATAGTATGAAATTATATATTAAATAGGGAATTGTGTCATGTATTTTAATTAGTGATCCATTAGTTCATTAGTGGTCCATAATCATGTCTTGATCGAGCAGTGACCAATTTTGAGGGAAGAAAAAGAAAATAATGAAAAAAATATATAAACGAGATTAGAAAGAGAGAGAAATAAGAGAGGGGAAAGAAGAGAAAAAAGGGACTGAAATCTTTTTAAGTGTATAAATACTTTAAAGTTTTTATATCGTTTTTAATAAAATATAAATTTATTATTTTAAATAATCTTTCAAAATTATAAAAAGTTAATTTTTTTTTTAAATTTTTATTTAAGCAACATGTTTTATCATAAAACATTTTAAATTTTCTTAAAAAACTATTCTAGTAGATTTTCCTATTCAAATATTAAACAAAATTAATTTGTCAGGAATTTAAACCCAAAAAAAATGACTATTTATAGTGATTTAGAATATTATAAGAAATGATAAAATAAAATTATGTAACTTATCATCCGTAGAGTTTCAAATTATATTCACCCTAACATTAATGGGAGCTAGTATTTATAGAAATAAAATCCATGATTTTGTTGAAAAATATAAAATTTAGGTGACATACTATCTTTGACTTGATGGATGTTTTTGTGAAGTGTTTGCAAATGATTATAAAATCAAATAAGATTACATGTAACACATATGATGTAGTCTTTTAGTTATGAAAATGTTTAATCATGTAATGAATATGGAGATTCAAATAGCAAAGCGGGTATGCCTTTAAGAATTCAAAATATAATCCATCTTGACTGTAAAGTCTTATTCAAAAGAACAAATGAAAATTTGCGTTAAGTTTGAGCATGGAGTCTGAAACTGCTATTATTTTAAGTACAATAAAAAGTGGTAGTTCTTGGTTTTTATATTTTAGTGATATTTTGTTATCTTCTAAAATTTTAACATAAAAAATAATCTAATAGTAAATGATTGATAAAAAAATAACCAGTTCAACCGGCTAGTTACACTAATTAAGGAAATGGTTATAACAGACTAAAACAACTTAAATATTTTCAGAGGTGAAATTCAAGCTAACCCTTTCCATTGGCGAAATTCCAGCTATTTCATCCATTGAGTTTTTTGTCACGTCGAAGGAATTAAAAGTTTGCGCCTTATAAGCCAAAGGCGATAAAAAGAAGAGAGCAGAAATGGAGTTAAATTTCTAGAACGTTAAAATGTTAACCAGTTTGCACATCAGGCGGATACGTAGCTGAGAGCAGGTGAACCGTTGAAGCGGGAGATAGTTGTGTGAAAAGACATGTTAAGTGGATCAAGTTCAGTTTCATCTGCTTCACCACTCTCTGAAACAAGCTTTTGAGAAAATGATACAAGATTGTCCACGATTTCAGACATTGGAGGTCGAAATTGCTTCACGGGCTGCATGAGAGGCGCGTAAGTTTTATTGCAACCCCCCAGAAAAAACGAGTGAATATAATTTGAAGAACCAGAATGGCAACATACGATCATGAGTAAATTCAAGTTTAACTTTTACTTTTGTTAAAAACTCTATACCTATATCTATAGAGTCATGATTTATTGACAATCCATTATCCCCTACAACCACTTCCAACTACTAAAGACAGTTATCATGTTAGTGAATAAAAATTAATGATTGTCAAATTTTTTGCATATATAAATGCTAATAAAGTAATACCTGAATGCAGAGGGAGATGATATCAGCATAACGAGAAAGAGCCTTGGATGAAAATGTCCGTTTGATTGCTGGATCTACCATTTGTTCCAAACTGTCACTATCATGAAGCCTTGATGAAGCCCACTTCGCCAGATAGTGCTCTTCCCTTGGCCTGGAACTGTGTTGCATGGAAAACAAAGGTTATCATTCAACAACCCTTAAACAAATGAAATGGAATAAGGTTAGAGAGAAACACGTATACCCATCGAAAGGTTTTCTTCCTGTTAATAGTTCAAGAAGCAACACGCCAAAGGCAAAGATGTCGCTCTTCGTGCTGCCAATTCCTGGTTGGCCATGGTCAGGTGAACTGTATCCTGTATCTCTAATATCAATCTCGGAAGCCTGTTTTCTTCAGTCAATAAATTAATCAGTGAATCTATGTCAATGGCATACTAAAATTAATGTCAAGCAGATTTAAGCTATGTATACCTAGAAAGTGCAAAAGCAATATTTTACCTCTTTAACAACTTCAAAAAATTAAATTTAGTTGATTTGTAAGTTATCTATAAAAAGTCACATATAAAGACATTTAAAAAAAATCATTTAACTTATGGAAAAATATTTTTTATTTTATTTTTCTCTTCCCGGCAAACCAGTTTTCAAGTTGGGTAATTTTTTTCATGAGAAATCATCCAAAAGCTACAACCAAGTATGAGCTTTGAGTAAATGCAACTGTAGCCATCACGAACTTCAGCCACTAGAACCTTGACAGCAATAAATCGCCTATTTAAACATGATACTGATTGTTGCAGAAACATACCCGGTTTTTGGCTTTATTGCTTGTCAGTGGTCTCAGAATAGCCAAGCCACAGTCAGTAACACGAGGCATGAGGTTTTCGTCCAGTAGAACATTGGTAGCCTTTAATTTGCCATGGGCGACAGGAGGGGAGAACGTCGAGTGCAAATAGCTGTAAACATAAGTGTGTATCACGGTTGAGAGTTGAGACAAGATTGCACTTTATATTTAACGAGAAATAATTCTTAGTATAGCAACATGGAACTTACTTCAGGGCCTGACCAACACCTAGAGCGATCCGGAGACGTGTGCCCCACGATAAAGGTTTGTATGCTGTACTATGAAGAGCATCATCTAGAGTTAAATTTCTCACATACTCAAAGACAAGAAGATGTTGTCCATGCTCCAAACAGTAGCCTTTAAGTGAAACAATGTTAGGGTGCTTCAAACGGGAAGCCGTGCTCACGACATCTAAGAACTTTTCCTCTTCACTGAAAGACATGCCCGCCATGTTGATATTCTTCACGGCTAAAACCTTTTAACAAGAAGAAGAAATTACATAAAAAATTGAAATAAAAGTTTTGAAATCAACGTTATTTAAGGCTTATAAGGTACCTTGTTATCAGAAAATTCAGCTCTATAAACAGGACCAAGGGATCCTTCTCCCAGAAGGTTGTCTTCATGGAAACTGTTTGTAACCAACTGAACCTCCGCTACTGTATAAACCTTTATCCTTCCATTGAATCTGTCTCTTCCGGAAAAGCTTTTTCTTGATGTTTCCCCAGTTCTTTTATGAGTTTGGGAAGTTAGCCGCCTTGGACCCAAAAGGGATGCAGCATTATAAGGTGGGATTTGTTGGCTCTCGACTATTGCCGTAGTAGAATCTTCTATAAAAGTGGAGAGAAAAAGAAAAGCACGATCAAAGACGGAAATGGATTTAAAGAACTAATAAATGGAATGGACCCTGACATATGAAAGAGAAAGACTCCCGAAAGGGAAAGAAATTAAGTGAAATTTGGCAATACATGTTTAGTATCTCTAACTTTACACTCACTCACTTTCTACCAATCTTATTTTATATTCAATCATTTTAGTGTTAAATCTGTCTGGAATGAGCAATGTTACTATGAGATCATGTTAACGTTATTCAGTCATATGGATTTTGGCTTTGACTGGGCGTGCCTCACCATCTATATGCTCATGCTCTGTATAAGGTACCTTTGCTCGCACTGATTGGACAAGAAGGCAATGCACTATGGTCGCTTTCGTAGTTCTCCAGTCTCTTTGTATAAAGCTTATTCAAACGGATCGCAATGAGGAGAGCCAAACCTGTTGCCAATAATGTTCCTGTACCGACCATAAAAGCTATTCCTCCAGGACCGATATGTTTCTTCTTTTGTTTCCTTACTCTAATAGGAGCGTAGTTCTCGATGGCATTTGCCTGAGTTATGGGTGGGCGACTAGTGTTTTTCTCAAGGGGTACGTTGTCCAAGGGAAATGCCCAGGGAGGAGAGCCGTCCACGGTTTGGAACTTATTCCCTCCAATCCTAATTAAGAGGTGGAATGTTACTTTCCAATTTGTGTCCATTATCCAGTAAGAAAAATGAAGGTGATTAAAACCAGTAACATTTATTTTTACAAACCATAAGTTTGGTATGGACTGAAAATGCTGGGGAAGAAGGCCGCTAAACAGATTGTCTTGAATGTTCCTGACAAAACAGATAAATTAGAAAACAATAGAGCTGTAGTCATATGTTAGGATACTACCTCCTATTTGGAAGGTCTATGAAAGAAGAAAGAAATACAGCTAATTGATTTAATTCTAGCAGCTGAGAAATCCATTAGTGGTTGTATAGTGTTGTGTTGGGAATATATATATATATATATATATATATATATATATATATATATGTTTTCGAGTCTTTAGGGGAACACAGAAAATAGTATTGTTAGTGGAAGGTTGCTGGACCCTCACAGTGCCAGCGGTTATATCTATAAACTCTTGTACCTTAGTTCTATACATAATTCTCATTTTTCTTTTCATAATCAATCATACTATGTGAAAAATGTTTAGAGGTAACCTACAAATCAATGAGTGGAAGCTCAGCCAGGTAGGTGACTGATCCGGTGAATCTGTTGTTCTGCAGGAATCTGAAAATAAGCACCAGGTAGGTGACAGATCAAACCAACATGACCCTAATGTATAAATAAAATAAATTACCCTTTATAACAAAAGCCCAGTCTAAGTATACAGATACTAATCTAAGTTCAGGAAATATGGTACGGTTGTACGAAAGAAACTTACAATCTTTCCAGGGTTGTCAAGGACCCAAATGAACTTGGCAGATCACCGGTGAAATTATTGTACGAAAGGTCCCTGATGGTAAGAAATTATCCTGTTACTTGAAGATTCATATCTAACCAAAATAGTCAAGACATGTACAATTTGTGGCCTCACTTTCTCAAGACTAATCTAATTTCATTATAAGCTTTACTTCAGCTAACCTTAGAACGCGAAAAACAACAGCGCCTTGTTCTTTATTATGCATTTCAAGAAAAGGGGAACGATTAAAAGGCATGTGTCATGTCTTTTGGTTTGTTTGTTTGTTTGTTTCTTTTTATTTTAGTCTATATATGTTACACAGTCTTCTCTTTCCCTGGTAAGTTATTAAAAATTGAGATTTAAATTTGTTATTAAAAATTGAGGTTTAAATAAGTTTTAAAAATTGAGGTTTAAGTTGGCTCCATCGTCTATTCTTTTGATCCATAATATTTAAAATTAGTAATATTATACAGAAAAAAAATATCTATGAACGTAAATGCTTTAGGTTTTAATTGGATCAACGATTCCTTTCATTTAAATTAAACTACAATAGCAAAAGACGGGAAGAAAACATACATTTCTTTGAGATTATCTAAGCCGGTAAACACGTTGCCAATGGGTCCATACAAGATATTGTGGCTTAAATTCCTGCAAGATAAATAGTGTGATTATTTCACAGCCATTTGTAAAACTCAACACTATCATAATCAACAAATACGAGAGATGTACTGGTAAGAGCATTCCGTATTTCTATTATGTCCTCTATCAAGCTTGGACTAAAATCAATACTAATGTAACTCACAGGTATGCTAGTTTTGTCATTGTTGACAACGAATGGGGGATATTTTGGCTGAAATAGTTGCAAGCCATATTTCTGAAATAGGAAATTGTCAGTAAAACTCACTGCGAAGATACAGGTGTATACATAACCAGAAAGCATAGAACAGTCACGAAGCAGTAGAAATAAACGAATAGTAGTCTTACATATGTGTGGCATTCGGAGGTAAAGCCACAGGGATTTCCCCAAGTATGCTGTTAAAACTGACATCACTACACAAACCAGAATGATTTGGACGTAATTAATCGCTGATCTTGACAAAAACCATCCCCGCAAGAACTTAAAGCTATACAATTACTTACAGTTGATTTAAGTTCTGTAGATTATTGAGCAAGCTTCCAAGATGCCCGGTAAGGTTTAGTCGTTGGATTTGGCTGCATGAAGAAGAGAGCAGGTAAAATAGGTCTATTTATTAGTGGCATTAAAATATGAATACGAGTGTAATCAACAGAGTCATGGTATCACATGTGTATAACTGATGACGCAGAACATGTTATTCCCGTCCAAGATTCCTCACAAGGATCACTACCGTTCCATCCTTTCAGCGCTAGAGGGTTGTTTAAGGTCCTGTATATATCCTGGAGAGCTGTGACTGTTTATAAAAATAATTACAGAAAATACATAGTTTAGTAGCAGAGTCCCATGCAAATTGTGAGCTGTACGAAAACGAGTTCAATTTCACTGAGAATGATAATCAAGCAAATGGTTTATTATTTCTCATTTGCAAATACAACCCTCACGAGTAGTATGTACATGGATTTTCGATTTTTCTATCTGTATCTAAATGTGTCATGTCTCATTCAAATTAACTCTACGAATTAAACAAAAACGAGTATTCTTGTACTGTTTTGGTTATTCTGTCAAAATTGGTTAAATTGACTTCAGTTTTGTAAACACTAACAAAATTCATTTAACAAAAACTAAAGAGCGAACCAATAAACAGTAAAAAATCTCAATGAAGAGTAACATACAACCACAAAATGTACATTCAGCACGTAGAGACAACGTCGGGAGCCATAGCTTTAGCAATGAGAGTAAAACTCAAATGGATTCATATTGAACTGTTAAGATGAAAATTATACAACGCACACTCTATAAAGCTGATCAACAACTCCGAACTAACGTTCTAACTTCACTAATTTTCTATAATCTCTGTTATACTGCAAAAACGCAAAAGTAAACTACATAAACTCTAGAATCCTAACCACAGAATTTTCTTCCATGTGAACATGAAATTGATGAGATTCAAAGGCAACGCAAATGCACATAACAAATCTATTTAATCAATTTTTCAATAACTTTGAGTGAAAGATTGGTCTAGAACTGTACAAGAATAATCAAGAACAATATGAACAGATATTTAAATCACCGTCAGCGGGATCCGTAAATCCGAAACAGCGAGAAATCAAAGTTGCCGAGACGACAACGAATGCGAGATTCACGCAGACGTAGTTGCAAACCATGTCTTTCTATTTTCTTCTCCCTTCCCAAACACGAAATCGAATTTGAGTTAAACGAAGTGAAGAGAAAAAGAAACCGCGTAAGGTTTAACGAGCGATGGATTAACGAACGAACGAGTTTATTACCTAATTCTTGTTCTTCGTTTTCGCTTGCGAACGATACAGTGATCGTTTACACAGTGCAGTGACACTGCGATGGTTGCTGTTGCGAGAGAGGGAGAGTTTCCCGTGTGGTTCACGAATAAGAGTTCGTTGTGGTTAGTTTGTTTTGGCGCGCAATGCCCAAGTAAATATACGTGTGCCTTCTCATTTTTCATTTAAAAATAAATAAATAAGTAAAAATAATTGCAGTTTAATTTTTGATACTGATGTTACTAAATGTGAAAATTTCAAAATAATCAAATAATTTTTTATACTGATGTTACTAAATGTGAACATTTCAAAATAATCAAATAATTTATCTGTCATAAGTTAGAATGCTTAATATTCATTTGTTAACCAATTTACTACTTGTTTATATGAAAAATGGTTACATTAGTAACATAGATCATATTGAATAAATTAAATATTATTTATTTAACAAAACTACTACACAAGACATTAAATTTTGTAAACATACATTTATCGTATTAAATAGACATGTATTTTTAAAAAAATAAACGCGAATAAACTAAACAAATTTGTTTATTGTATTAAAATTAAACATTTAAAATAAAAAAAAAGAACAAAAAAGTATCTTCTTGTAATATCAATAATCTATACTAACATTGTAATATCTCATTAGTATAAAATTAATAAAATAAGACATTTCATAATAATATCTAAAGGAAGATTAAAGAAATAAAAAATATATTAATAAAGTCCTTTAGGAGTTCAGATTATAAAAATACATAATTTATACAACAAAACTAAATCTGCAAAAACATTCCTATATTGAACACACTAATCATTCATACATTTGTTGCAATCCCATAACTCTTCCTAAGGACTTCGCATTTTTCAGAGGTGACTTTAAACTTGCTTCTTCATATGAAAATTGTGATCATTGCAAAAGAAGAAAATAACATAAGACCACAAAGTGCAAGAGTAAGCTAGTATACAAAAGATTTATCTTAAGACCATTAAGACTCATCAATTATAAGCCATATATAGACAAACTTCCATAATTAACATAATTGCACAAAGACATTTGATACTAATTCAATTATCCGGATATATACATTTGAAATCAGAATCACTAGAGACTTGCACTGTTGGTGGCCTCTACTGCTTGGAGAGTCATTGCTAACCCATTATTATCACAGTTTCACAACAATACTTTCACAATCATATACATCTTTAATCATATTTTTATATTCACATATCAATAATTTCATTTCAAATTCTAAATATCAAACAATAACATATTTTGCAGCAACATACCAAGTCAAGTCTCAAAATACCAACATAATTCATGCATTGCTTCATACATCATATTTTTTTAATTAACTTAGTGAATCATAGGTTAAAAAAATAAGGAATTAAAACTCTAAAGCTTCTCACTTGAGGTATAAATTCTCGCTTGAGTTAGAGTTTCTCGCTTAAGCTAAAGATTCTCGCTTGAGCTAAAATTAAACAAAAACAAAAACAGTTTCAGTGGTTTCTTGACCAAGCTAGAGATTCTCATTTGAGCGACAAGGCTTTCGCTTAAGCTAATGATTCTCGCTTAAGCTAAAATTCGAATAGAGAGCAAAGTGAAATTCTGGTTATTTTTGCTTGAAATAGATTTCTCTCGCTTGAGCGACAAGTGCTTTCGCTTAAGTTAAAGATTCTCGCTCAAGCTAAAACAACAAATTTTCAAATATTCTTAGCCTGCAAAACCAGAAAAAACACAAACCATCACAATTCACATGCACTCAACAATTCAACATATCAAAACACAATTAATGAGCAATATAAACAGTTCATTTCAAAATTTCAACAAAATCTAGCTTCCCTTACTCTAAAGGTATACCGAAATTGAGAAAAAGAAGAAAACCTCAAGGAATTCGAGCATTAAAACCTTCAATTCAACCTAAAGAAGTCCAAAACACAAGAACACAAAAAAGAATGAGGCTCTAATCATGATCAAAGCATAAATTAGCATCCCAAAATAGAGAAAGGAGGTGGAGGTTAAATTATCAACTTATACGATTGTTCAAGTAGATTTGAAGAGGAGTCTTCCACAAACCTAAAACTGGCCTATAATTTAAGAAGAAATGAAGATCAAAAGAGAAAGAGAAAGAACAAGATTGAGTTGGATGGAAAATGCACTTAGTTAAGAGAAGAGAAGAGACAAATTGTCTAAGGGAATAGAACTAAGGCTGTGGTATTTGTTTCTAAAAAAAGTTTTGAAATACTTATATTGATATTCCTCACTTCCAACTACGAATAACTAGAGAAATTGAATAATTTTAAGAGGCTTTTGTGTATATATTTTTTTTCAGTCAAATAAAGATCTACTTTATAAATTAATTAATTTTAATGGTTTCTCGTTCAAATAAGAGGAATTATTCATATTCAATTTATTACAAGTATGTGTGAGATAAAATCTTTGTTGAGTAAAACATCAGGGAACTTATTGATTTTGGTTTAGTATTGTTGTTTTATTTGCGTGAGGTGAATTTTATTTGTGCGAAGTGTGGCTGGGAGAATAATTTATTGATAATAGGGACAATTTCAAGTATACTGTGACTTTAATATGTGACATAGTAAAATTTTTTTAATAGTTTTTCTAGTTTTTTCTTGCTTATCATTACATTTTCTTAAGAAAATCCTCTTTTCTTAGATAGTGTTTATGCACAAAATGTAAAATTTATCACAAATCTCAAGTTATAATTTACATATAAAAAAACATATTATTATCAACATATAAAGAATAGTCTCTGGATTATTTCTAAGATATTTCATGACAATTGAATTGGGCTATTATCAATGGGCCTGATGGGCCCATCTCGAAGCACATTCATGATCAGCTCGCGTCTTCGTAAGCCCATTGTAGTTTTTGTTGGCGATGGATTCATCACCGGCGACGAGAGAGAGAGAAAACGGTTCACAAGGAAACGAGGTGCAAGAAGATGACTACATGGGTGACCTTTCTCAGTTTCTTCCTTCCGATGCTTTCGACCCTCCCAAGATTTCTTCATCGAAAAAGGTTACTAGTTACTTCACCGTTTTACCCTTCTCCGTTGTCGTTTTGGTTCTGCCATGGCGTATGAATGACATTAGGTCTTTAACTTTCCCCCTTCCCATACCCCTGCAGTAACTTCACATGGTTTTACAATTTGGTCTTGGAATTTAAGTTTAAGCTCTGAAAAGTTGGTGCTTTATTGCTAACAAACAGTTTCATAACATTATCAGTTTGGTTTCTGTTCACAGTTATTTTATTGGACATTCGTTTCCGTGGGTGAAAAATTGATTTTTTATTTTTCTTAATTTCTGCAAATTTGTGTTAGATGGTTACTAAGAAGTTAGTTTTGCTTGCCTGTAGTAGTCAAGGTTGCAATTTTGTCTCAATCCTCGATTTTGGAGACAAATGTAGCTGCAATTGCAGTTTTGGAGACTTGAGAAAACCGTGTTGTGAAGTAACAATTGTGTTTGCGGACGGTATTTTAAACTTTGGGTTTATGTGTACGTGTGTGCATGTTTCTGTTTTTTCTCCCACTTTATATATACCCGCACTAGGCCGTGTACAGAAGTTATGTTTTCTGAAAAATAAGAGTAAATATTTAAATTAAACCTTGAAGAAAGGTTTGCTCAACTTTTTAAGTTAGTTTTTTTGAAGAATTTGAATTAAAAGTTGATGTAAATGCACATTTGTAGTGATCAAATTGGTGTTCATAGATACATCAATGGGGTAATCGGATGACTATTTTAAGCTTTGACGGTCATTGCTGATGTCGCTTGTATCTTAAGCGGACCAAATTTGAGTAGTAACTTAAAAGAATGAAGTATGAATACTGGAAGCTATTTTGTTTGCCTTTCCAAAGAGTTATTGCCAGATGATTAATTTTCCTTAGCCTTTCATTTTACAGCTTACAGTTACCATACAAAGTGATACTAAATCGCTTTATTTCATGCAGATTTCCAGCAAGAAAGATCCTTTGGTCAATCCTTCAAGGGACCAGTTGAAATCTCTAAGCTGGCAAGAGCGGCGAAAACTTGAAAGAGAAAGGAAGCAACAAGAAGAGGATGAGCAAACATTAGCAAAAGTTGAAGCTCCAATACCACAATCCAACATTGGGTTTAAGCTTCTCAAACAGATGGGTTACACTCCAGGTTCTGCCCTTGGCAAGCAGGGCTCAGGCAGGGCCGAACCAGTGGGGATTGAAATTCGGCGGTCCCGAGCTGGTGTAGGACTAGAAGATCCCCACAAGGAGAAGAGGAAAAAGGAGGAAATCATGATGAACAGGAAAAGGAGGAAAGAAGAGGATCTAATGAAAGAATTTGGGTTCAGGCAGAAGTCACAGTGGCAGAGTAAGAGAGTTATAATTAATTATAATAAGGCAAAGGCTGCCCTTGACCAATTGGAAAATAGGGAAATTGTTGAGCCACAAAAGAATGATGATGATTCAGAGGTTGAAGAAGAAGAAGAGGAAGAAATAACAGAAGAGGCACGTAACTTAACCATAACTTTTTCACTTATATTTCTTTTGACCCAGTTTTTGGTTCTCATTATGTTTATTGCGCAAAATAGTATGGAAACGGAATACAAAGTCTCTCTTTTTTACAACATTCAGAAATTGTTGCGATTCATTTGTTAATTTTTTGAGCTCATTACTGTTGAACTTGGTCTAAGTATTTTTTGCAATTTTGACGGTGTTGGTGACGGGATGTAATGGATGCAGGAATTAAACTCTGTTTTGATGAAACTGAGGGATGAATTTAACTATTGCCTCTTCTGTGGATGCAAAGTAAGTAAGCGCTTGATTTATTTCTTGGTAATCAGTAAAAGTTCATTTTAAGATATTTTTATCAGATGAAATAGCATATCCAGTATGATTGAGAAATTAGAAGCCTCTAACTTTGATTGCATTTTTTTTTTCTTCCTTCCTATTTGTTCAGTACGAATCAAGCGAAGCCCTTCTAGACAACTGCCCTGGAACCAATGAAGATGACCACTAAATTGAAGATTTCTGATGTGAACAGTGGACATGATCAGATTTGTTGTGTTGTCAAGCAAGTACTGCAAGCTTTCAATGCTTACGTCAATGGAGCTGGATTAGCTTCCATCCGGTGGGGCGGTGGGCGATGAATGGACTTGTAGCACTTCTTGTGTCAATATTCATATGAACTCAGATAGGAGTCTGCCTCATCTTCATCTATGCCCAGGGAGATCGTGCCTGCCATATACAGAAAATGGATTGATATACAGTTTGTGAAACTTTTCAGTTCATATAAAAAAATTTCAGT
>Ga0209389_1003614_pt1 | contig 12541 bp, 9 predicted proteins | sample CowpearedBW_FD_187526 | JGI IMG/M metagenome (GOLD analysis project Ga0209389, IMG submission 187526) | Root nodule microbial communities of legume samples collected from California, USA - Cow pea red BW (SPAdes) (version 2) | ecosystem: Host-associated > Plants > Roots > Nodule | place: USA... | reverse complement strand
TAGACAAAGTTAAACACTCTATAAGAATAAAGACCCATAACACTATTGCCTTAAAGTTTTGGTGTAAAAGTGGTGTCAAATACCTTGTATACGTGTAATACAAATGTTATATATATATATATATATATATATATATATATATATATATATATATATATATATATGTATGTATATATAACCACAATCTCTCAATATGTCTATAACCATAATCCATATGACTAAAATATATAACCCATCAGATTGCTTTCATGAAATGGCTAAACTGATTTTGAACAAAATTGCAGGGAATAATATACAGTCTCTTGGGTAAAACTGAGGAAGCTGCACAGCAGTTTGAAACATATCAAAGTCTTGTGCCTGAAGAATTTCCTCAGAGAGGATTTCTGGATGATGTTACCATAGCAGCAAAAAAAACATCCTTTGAAAAGTTTAATAAAGAATTTAGAAATCAATTTTCTTATCGGAAATAAACTTGCTGTCTTGGCAACTATCATGGGTGCAATTCAGTGGCAGACTCTTGATAAAGCGAAAACTTAGACTACTTTCTTGATGTAATACAATGTATAGCACAGTTTTGTTTTGTGTTTTTTTCTTGAGCTATATTACATGTTTGGTTAGGATTTTCTTGTTTTACTTTGCTTAAGATAATGTATTTCAATCCTAAAATATGGAGCTCTATTTTGACACAAACTTTTCGGCTCTCGTTTGAATGTGTTAGAGTTTCATTGATGATTGACACCTCTTTTCAAATGGCGTATCTGGTGAAACTTTTCTCACTACACTTTAATGCAGCAATTTCTTATCATAATGGAAAAAAAACATTATATGATATTATGCAATCTTATATTATTATATTGTTATTTGTAATTATAACTTTTAACAGAAAAAAATGGCAGGTGTTCTTATTTAAAAAAGAAGAAGAAATAACTGGTTATTAAACTTCTAAAATATTACAATCTAAAAATAAAATATAACAAACTTATTTTATGATTGCCATTTCTTTACTATATATAAAATATTTATTGTTTGTATTATTTTAACTATTATTTATATTTTCGTTTATCTAAAACAAAAAAATTAGGCATTTAGTTTTGTATTATTACCTTTATTTTAATAAAATAGAGACAACACTTAGGAGTTTTACATAAATAATGATAATTCACTACAAAAATAAATATTTAAATGGGAAGCCATTTTTAAGACAAAATAATTAGTTTCTATAATAACAAATTTAGATAATAAAAATTATTGATATTTAAAATTGTTATTATGAATAAATGTTATAATTGATTTGTGAATTAGTTACTAACATAAGTTATTAAGATTTTAGCTATGAAAAAAATTAATGTCTAAATTGGTCTCTAAGTAGAGACCATTTTTAGACACTAATTCTTTTGATAGTTAGTTAACATTAGAGGCCAATTTAGTGATCAACATTCAAAATTCAATTATACTTTTTTATTCATAATAGATACGATTTTAAATGTTAATAATCTTTAATTTATAAATTGATCATTATACTGACTAATTTAGTTGCTACACAGAAATTTTCTAAATTATATTATTGTTCTTTATGATGTAATGTAGTAATATAATCAACATGAAATTAGAGTTATTAATATTAACATTAGTAGTGGAATAAATGTTTATTAATTGATATTCAATTATAACATATTTAAAATACAAATGTGATAATGCTGATTCATTCGGTAATGTGTTTAATAAGGTTGAGTTAAGTTAGATCGATCAATTTGACACCTATACTTCAAACCCATATCTTACATTTTCTAAATCTCACTATATTAGTATAAACAAATAATAATTGTTTGGTCAATATTTATTTTATTATATTATTTTAGAAGAGAAGTCATCTTTAATATCTTTCCATGTGAAATTTGGTACAAATGAGGTTTAGTGAACTATTTATTTTTCAATGTTGTTCGGTAATTAAAAAAATAGTAATTGGTTGTATTTTTCTTAAAGTATATATTTTTTTGTTAATGTCGTTTAATTGTCTAATGTATGTTGGATAAATGATTAATTTATAATTGGATCATTCTTTAAAAAATCTTAGTAGGAAGTTGATCATCTCTCTTATAACGTTTTTTTCTCTAAAATTTTTGTCTTTTCTTCTTGATATTTCACTCAAATATCATTTGTTGTTCAATTAGAGCTTGTCATTGCAGTCACCATGAAGAACTCTACAAATATCATTGATCAAAATCAAGAATAGAGTAAGTTCTCTTTTTCCTTGTTTGTAGGAGCTCAATTTGTGTATTCCCGTTTTCTTGATTGTTTTTTTTTTTGAGTTACATGTGATTTTTCTCTACTCCTATTAACTCTAAGAATTTTGGTGAGTCCACTCATGCCCTCATATAATTAATTTGATCTTCTTGTGCGTGTAGATAGGTTTTTAGTGAGAGGGAGATGTGGAAAGGTGATTGAGATCTTAAGTTACCAATTGAGGTGAGAAAAGCTAAAATTTTGAACTAAATGTACAATGATTTTCATCTATTTATGATTATACACTTATGTGGTGATCTGATATACTAAATTGTCTGTTGAATGTTGTCTTGGTTGGTATGAGATGAAAAATCGCTAAATTGCATGTTTGTTATGTGTATGTATGGTGGAAATTGGGGTTTCTTTGAAATGCATGCTAAATGAGATAAGTTTGTTAGCAATAGAAGTGTGTAAGAATTGGAGATGTTTATGACTTGATGGAAACTTGCAATTAGTTTTTGTATGCTTACCATTTGCTAAATTGCAGGAAATTGGTGTCTGCGTTATGTAGACTCATTGGATGAGTTTGGTCGAGAGTCAGGAGATGCCTTCACGGTGAGCAAGTAAACTCTCTTAGAGTGAGTGCTAGATTCAAGTTTGGTAAAGATTCCGGGAATGGGATCTTGGTAAGCGAGCCTATTCTCACTAGGCGAATTTTCATGCTATTTGTTCCAGTGCTGGACTCGTTGGGCGAGACCACTAGTCACTAAGTGAGTGAACCTCCATGGGTTACTCGTTGAAGGTCACTCATTGAGCGAGTACATGATATCGTTGAGTGAGTTTGTATTTTCCATAGTGTTTTGTTTGAGAAGGAATTTTATGAGAATTTGAGAAGGAAAGGTGATATTGTTATAATGAGGTGGTTATCAAGTAAATAGAATGATATGTGATACTATAATGTTGTGATTTGTTGTATGGTTGTATCCTTTCTAAGGAGCAAGCTTATATAGTAATTCAATTTTAGTGTTATGGTTTGACTAAGGAACCCCTTTTGAAGTCATCATTATAATGTACTAGACTCATGAACTCATGTAGAGGTTGGAGTTTAGGTAGTGAAGAGTGAAGGAGATTCCTATAGTTGGCTCTGAGGTCGGGACCTCTTTTCTTTTAAGCTATAGAGAATTAACCTTGTCACAATTAGGGGAAAACCGATTATCATTACTGGTTTGTAATGCTTGAAGCTTTAAGGATTTTAATCTTTGGGTGATAGGTGTAGGGCTTCTAGAGTTCGAGTTAGTGCATAAATCTAGATAAATTGAGTCTAGAGTTAAGTGCTTATGGATGTATGCTTTATTGTGGAATGTATGCTCAATGGTTTTATTTTCTTTTTAATTTCATTTGAATATTATGATCTCTCAAAGTGATCATTAGCTTACCCTCCTTCGTGTGTTAGTTTTCGTATCTCTTTTGCAATGGTCACTTTCACGACGTGAGCAGACGGGGCAACAAATGGTGATGAGGCTAGCCAATATGTTGATGGTCGTCTTTGGAGTTTGTTTTGGAAAAATGTATATAAATATATATCAAATGGTGTAGTTATTAGTTTTAAAGTGTATTATGAAAATTTTTTAGTAGCTTATGTAGTTTTGAAGAACTATAGTATGTAAAAAGACTATAACTACACTATTATGGTATTTTTATGTATGCTTCATTCAACTATATGACCAGGTATTGTTTAATACTAGATTTGTAGGAATCCAAGATAGTTGAAATATTGTATTTGGGTTGTTACATTTTTTGTATCAGAACAGTTGAATTCTATGGTGACTTTTGTCTTTCGGTCTATGATCCTTGAGAAGGAGTCATATAAGTGATTAGAGGTTTTTAAATAGTGTTAAGTATAGGTTATGATTATTGTATTTCCTTGTGTGAACAAAAAATATGGCACATAGGCCACCAACCCCTCCGCCTTCTCCCTCTTCATACATGTCTAGTCTAGCAAGGGCGATCGAGACCATGGTTGCAACTTTGCAGCAACAGAGTGCGTCCAAGTCACAACAACATCATGTTGCCCTCCAACAGATGGAGGCTGCAAGGTTTGCACTAGAAGCCTCTTAATGACAACATCTAGTTGCTGCATTGCAACTGTTGGAAGCTACCAGAGTGAAAATTGGAGCTTCTCAACCACATAGTTCACAACCCGTTGAGTGGAGTTTGGAGGATTTTCTGAAACATAGTCCAAGACGGTTTGATGGGAAGACAAGCCCCAATGAAGTAGATCAGGGGATGAAGGACCTAGAGACAATTTTTTATACTAGAGGTGCCTAGAGGAGAGTGAGCTTGTTTACACTATGTGTATGCTATCGAGAGAGGCAGAACATTGGTGGACTAATCATGAAGCTAATCATGGAGGAAAAAATGAACAAGGGGTGCCATGTGTCAAAAAATTGCTATATGTGCTTCCTAATTTGTTACGTTTCTTGATAACATACAAAAATATAATATCATAATTTAATAATAGTAAAAACTAAAACTAATATATTTTAAAATTTTTAAATATTTTAAATAAGCATAAAAATAAAAAATATTTTTTTTAAAAAAAATTGAGTTTTAATACCATATAAAACACTTTTAAAATAGTAAGTTTTCCAAAATGAAGATGACACAATTCACTTTTTTTTACTATAAATAACTATTTTTTTCGGTTATGAATAAGGATAAAAACCTTATCATGTAAACCTATTCTTCTATAAAGCAAAAACTCATATTTATTATAACTTTTTAATATATGATGAATGTAAAACGTGTATTTCACTTCATTCATATTTCATTAGATAGAATATTCTCGTTCATACTCCATTAAATAGTATATTTACATACTCGTTTAAATATTCATTAAATAATTAATTTTACAAAAATGTAAAAGTTAAAATAAAAAAAATATGATATTAACGAAAAATTAAATGTAAAAAATAATTTTTTTTCTCTTCATGTCAACTAAGAATAAAAAAAATTATAATTACATAAATTTTAAAAAAAATACTAAACAAAAAAAATATATTTTAATAATTTACAAGCTATTGCTTCGTGTACTCTCCTAATTATTAATTGCAACTACACAATAATTGAAAATTATTAAAATATCTTTCGTTACCCTACCACACTATTATAAGTGAAGGAGAACGTTGCAAAGAAAGTAGAAGTGAGAGAACACAAAAAATAACTCATTCATGAAAGCTTTTTTCGAAACTTATTTCATGTATTTGGTAAAGTTTGTTTCAGAAATCTCATTTCAAAAGGTGTTGTATACACTTTTGGAAAGTTTGTTCCGATAATCCTATTCTAGAAAATTTATTCCAAAATATATTTCATGTGTTCCAGAAATTGTTATCAAAATTTTGTTTCAAAAAGTTTGAAAAGTTTGTTCCTAAAAATGTTTAGAATATGTATGTTAGAAGTCAGTTTTACAAAGAATAAAGAGCCATTTTGAAAATTTGAAGGTTGCGCAAAGAAATTTTGAAGTGTAGAAAGCAAAAGCCTTATTGACAATCTGAAAGCTTGGTCCACAAAGAACAAATATTCCATAAAAATTTATGGGCAAACTGAAACATGCTAAAAATAGTAGAAATGGTTCAACCGTATAAACTAAAAATACCCTCATTTACTCATGTTCTCTAATACATGGTAAATTATTCAATAGACATCGTCGACAAAACTTATTTATGTTGTTTTAACAATTACAACATGCCAATTCTTATTTATGAGTGTAAAAACAACTACTAGAGTTATATTGAGTTAAACCTTAAATAACCAGTGTTTTGAACTCTTTATTTAGACATAACAAGTATGAACATTTAAGAAAAACAACTTATTTTCGTTTCCAAAACTCAATATTTCCTTCTATAAACCTCTTCGATATTTTTCAATCTCATCATTGTAGTATCCACTAATTTACCATTTGCAACAACTCAAAGCATGGCTCGAGTGCAGTTCTTTGTGTTTTGTTTGCTATTGGTGTTAGCTTTGTACCAATTTCAAGATGTCCAAGGTGCAGAGTCTGTACCAGGTCTTGGCATCAATTGGGGTGCATTAGCATCCCACCCTTTGAATCCCAACATTGTGGTAAATATGTTGAAAGACAATGGGATTAAGAAGGTTAAACTTTTCGATGCAGATCCTTGGATTTTTGGTTCTTTGGCTGGAACAGACATTGAAGCCATGATTGGAATTCCTAATGATCAATTGAGTAAATTTGCTGGAAGTAGCCATAGTGCAGAAGAATGGGTGGAAGCAAACATCACCAAACATCTTCATGGTCGTCATGGGATCGTAAACATCAGGTATAACATTAAGATCCATGCACTTTGTCATCATGGTAAACCAAATTACTTCTCCACATTTAAAAACATTAAAAATATCACAACAATGTCATTTAAGTTTGTGAAAGTTCAAAAATGTGTTCTTTAATTCCGCGTAATCATGTTATTATTGCAGATATGTATCTGTCGGAAATGAACCATTTATGAAAGCTTACAATGGTTCATATGCGGAGACCATACTCCCAGCAATGCAAAATATTCATAGGGCTATCAACAAAGCTAGTCTTGGAGACATAGTGAAGGTCACCACAACTTTAAATGCTGATGTTTATGAGTCTCCTTCAAACAATCCCTCAGATGGAGATTTTCGGAGTGACATTCGTGACGCTATGCAACAAGTATTGAGTTTTCTTCACGAAAATAACTCGCCATTTCTTGTCAATATATACCCTTTCCTTAGTCTCTACCAGAATGAAAATTTTCCAGTAGAATTTGCATTCTTTGACGGCCAAGGAGGAACAGTTCAAGACAAAGATGTGCAATATAGTAATGTGTTTGACGCAAATTTAGACACCCTTGTTTGGTCATTGAGAAAAGCTGGCTACCCTAACATGAGAATTGTGGTCGGTGAAATTGGATGGCCAACTGATGGAAACAAAAATGCCAATAACAATAATGCAAAAAGATTCTACCAAGGGCTACTTAAGAAAATGGCAAACAATAAGGGAACCCCACTTCGCCCTGGCGCCATGGAGATTTATCTATTTTCTCTCACTGATGAGAACATGAAGAATATTGACCCTGGTAAATTTGAGCGTCACTGGGGAATTTTTGGCTACGATGGAAGTGTTAAGTTTCCAATTGATTTTTCTGGTCAGGGACAAGACAAATGGCCTATAGCAGCCAAAGGTGTCGTGTACCAGGATCACATATGGTGTGTCCTAAACCCTGATGTTAAGAACTTGAGCCTTTTACCAAGTGCAATGGACTATGCTTGTGCTAATGGGGATTGCACGAGCTTAGGATTTGGTTGTTCTTGTGATAATTTAGACCTAGCTGGCAATGCTTCCTATGCTTTCAACCAGTACTTTCAAACAAGGGACCAAAATGTTGATTCTTGCAATTTCAATGGATTAGCCACTATTGTGAAACAGGATCCATCCAGAGGAAGCTGCATATTCCCTATAGAAATTGAGAGCAACGGTGATAAGCGAAGAGCAATTCACACTCTTGGAACCCATTTGATTGGCTTGGTGTTGTTTTTTATCACATTCACATAAATGTTGTATTCAATAATTATAATTTTTAAAATTCAAATTTGACTTTTGTATGAAAACATCTAACATACTTGATTTTAAGTTTGTTTTTAATCCCTGAACTTGACGTGAAATTAGAATTTTTCCATGTCCGAAACTTTGATACATTTTAGTTCTAAATTCTTAAAATTAATAAATATAGTCCCTTTTTCTTCTTCTTGTACTTTCTAGCTTTACTCTTTTCTTCCAACTTTTGCTTGAAAACTGGACAATCTAGTTTTATATGGCCTTGTTTGCCATATACAAAACATGTAGGAACAACAACTTGTTCTTGCTTCTTGAAAGGTCTCCTTGTTTATGTAGATTTGTGGTTAGCTTTATTTTTATATTTGAGGAATTTGGAAAGCATATTTACCATCAGATTCAAGGCTTCACTTTCTCAATTCAGAAAAAAAATTTAGCGTCATTGGGGAATCATTTTCTATGATGGAATATGGTCAGGGACAAGACAAATGGCCTGTAGCAGCAAAAGGGGTCATGTACCAAGATCACATATGGTGTGTCCTAAACCTTGATGTTAAGAACTTGAGCCTTTTACTAAGTACACCAGACTATGCTTGTGTTGGTGCGGATTGCATAAGCTTAGGATTTGGTTGTTCTTGTGATAATTTAGACCTGGCTAGAAATGTTTCCTATGCTTTCAACTAGTACTTTAAAACAAGGGACCAAAGTATTGAGGCTCACAATTTCAACGGGTTAGCCACTATTGTGAAACAAGATCCATCTCAATTTCAACGGGTTAACGTAATTTGGTTAAAAGAACTATATTGATTTACTTTTAAAGTTTGTGAACCAAAATGTATTAAAATTTCGGACATAGACGAATTCCAATTTTAGGTCAAAATTCAGTGACTAAAAGAATAGTTAACCCTACTTTAAAATATAAAATATGAAAAGATATTTAGACGTTTTGCTTGTGGGAACTTTCGATATTCGTATTTGATATTTAAAAAGAGGAGTTATCAATAAGGTTCTCAATCAATTTGTTGATATAATTTTAAAAGTAACAAATTTATAATATATGATAATTTATTAATGACAATACAAAACTACTTTACACCGTTACTAAATAGCCTTTAAATTGCATATCCATCGCAATATTAACATCTTATGCCTAACTAAAATTTTGTAGAAATGTAACAGATAATCCATTACATTTTTAATATAATCAATTATGTTATACAATTAATCATTTTAAAGTGAAAAAAAATCAATTTAAATTTAATATATTTAAATGTTTTATAGATTTTAAAGTTTCATTTTCCATATTAAAATGCAAGGTAAACCCACAAAAATATAGTATGAAATTGCCTCCTTAACCAGAAAAACAAAGAACAAAGCTGTGAAACACGGGTGTTTTTTCCTACATTTCATAAAACTTTTGGACTTCCCATTCATTTTGGAAATAATTTTCTATATTTTGAAAATAATTTTTTATAATATATTTTTACAGTCTAAAAGTTCCATTTTAAAATAGATGGAAAGGTGCCCATAATTTTACGGGACAAAGAAAATTAAATTCTTAATTCACTATTTTCAACTATTCTCTACATTTTGGATATATAACTTTTTTTCTCAAAAAAAGTAAAGCTCATAAGTTGATTAAGTAGAGTGATCCATTTTAGAAGCTATAGATATTATTGACGTGTTATTGCTTCCTACACTCCCAAAATCACTAACGGCATCTGAACACTGATAAAAAAAAGATTAAAATACTTTCTCTTATCGCACCACCCCCAGCTGCCGCTGCCACTTCCATCCTTGCCACCACTGCAAAGGAAGAAGAAAAGAGAAAAACGCTGTAAAGGACAAAAAAAAAAGAGAGAGAAAAAATATAGAAGGAAGTTTTTTCTGAAAAGTTATTTTCGATATTCATTTTGTGTTCCGGAAAGTTTATTCTAAAAATCTTATTTTAGAAAGCTTGTTTTGGAATATATTTCATGCATCTGACAATTCTATTATGAGAAACCCCTTTCAGAAAGATTCCAAAAATTATGAAAAGTTTGTTTCTAAAATTTTCAAAAACATGTAATTTGAAGGTCACTTTTACTTGGGATACAATTGTCATTTTGAAAATTTAGAAGTTATGTAAAATAATCATGGGGTGTTAGAATATATTTACAATATTGTTTTGCCCTCTATTACTTATTTTGTCTTTTGTGTAACAATAAGGTGATTCTAGAAATAGTTTGTTGCTGACTGTCAATCAGATATTATGCCTACTCTATATTTCTCTCCATTCTAATATGGTATATAGAGCTTGAAAAGTCTTTTTCATGGCTGACGTCCCTGGTCCCACTACTCCCTCTCCCATACTATTCTCTTATACTGTATCAGAAAAGTTATCTGATACCAATTTTTTAATATGGAAGCAGCAGATTGAACCTGTTATCAAGGCCCACCGCCTCCACCGATTCGTGGTCAACCCTAATATCCCACCACAATATACCTCCCTTTCTGATTGTGACCTAGGGAAAGAGAATCCCGATTAGACTCTATGGGAGACACAAGACCAACTTCTTCTCTCATGGCTGCAATCTTCCCTCTCTGATTCGTTCCTTCCGCACGTTCTTGGGTGTACATCTCTCTGGTTCTGCTATGTTTCCATCTGCCACAAATCCGCCCGTCCCTCTTTTACTCACAAATTTGTTATATGTTCCTTCTATTAATAAAAACCTAGTTAGTGTTAGCAAATTTACTAGTGATAATCATGTTTATTTTGAGTTTTACCCCTCTCTTTGCTTTGTCAAGTCATAGGTTGACCACTCTGTTCTTCTCTCGGGCTATCTAGGATCTGATGGTTTATACCAATTTCCTTCACTTCCACTGCACTCTATCTCCAAGTCCTCTCAGTGTCATCTCTCACAACACTTCTCAACTGTTGCCTCTAGTGTTCCTTCGTCATCTTCACCTGCATCATCCACCAATTATGTTGTTTCTTTATACTCTTTGTGGCATCATAGACTAGGCCATCTGTCATCTTATGTTTTACAAAATGTTCTCAAACGTTGTAATCTTCCTTCCATAAATAAAACACCTGTTGACTTTTGTGTTGCATGCTGTATGGGTAAATCTCACCAACTTAATTCTCAGTCTTCTTTCACCACTTATACCCAACCTCTTGAACTTATTTTTTGTGATCTTTGGGGACCATCCCATGTTCACTCCTCTCTTGGATACAATTATTATATTTCCTTTGTTGATGCTTACAGTCGGTACACCTGGATTTCTTTCATCAATCATAAAATTAAAGCAGTGCAAACTGATTGGGGTGGTGAGTTTCGACCTCTCACTCAATTTCTTCACTCTGTTGGCATTCATCATAGACTCATTTGTCCTCACACCCACCATCAAAATGGTGTTATTGAACGTAAGCATCGTCACATTGTTGAAATAGGACTCACCCTTCTATCCCAATCTTCTCTACCTCTCAAATTTTGGGACCATGCTTTTCATACTGCTGTTTACCTCATTAATAGACTGCCTACTTCTGTTGTGCCCCATTCTGTTCCTTATTCTCTCATTTTTCACAAAGATCCCAATTATCACTTTTTACGTGTGTTTGGTTGTGCGTGTTATCCTCACACACGTCCTTACAACCACCATAAACTAGCATTTTGCTCCACGTCTTGCACCTTTCTAGGCTATTCCTCTTGTCACAAAGGTTACAAATGCCTTGATTCCCATGGTAGGCTTTTTATTTCCAAAGATGTCATATTTGATGAACACACCTTCCCCTTTTCATGCACCTCCCCTACCCTTCCTTCCTCCACTCTTCAATTCCGGCCTCATCCTCTTGGTCTTCTTCCTACTCCAGTTGCACCACCCATTCAGCATGCTCCTCTTGAGTCAACCTCTGTTTTATCCTTTCCTGTCTCCTCTATTCCTACATCCTCTCCAGTTAGTTCTTCCCCTACTTTACCTCCTTCTAGTTCTGCTCCTGATTTACCTCTAGCTACCCCTCAGTCCACGTCCACTCACCCCATGCAAACTCGGTCAAAGTCTGGTATTATCAAACCCCGCCTCTATCCCTCTCTTCTTATTACTACTGCAGAACCTCATACAGTCAAGCAGGCCTTGTCTTCCCCACTTTGGAGAAAAGCAATGCATGATGAATATGATGCATTATTGGCAAATAATACATGGTCTCTTAGCACTCTTCCCTCGGGTCGTTCAACTTTTGGCTGCAAATGGATTTTTCGAATTAAAGAAAATCCTGATGGCACAGTAAACAGATACAAGGCCAGGTTAGTTGCCAAAGGTTTTCACCAGAAATTTGGTTGTGATTATTCTGAAACTTTCTCTCTTGTAGTGAAGCCTATCACTATTCGCATTATTCTCACACTGGCTGTTACTCACCACTGGTCTATTCAACATATTGATATCAACAATGCATTCTTACATGTTAGTCTTCATGAAGATGTTTACATGACTCAACCCCCTGGTTTTGAGTCTGTTGATTCACCTCTTGTTTGCAAACTTCATAAGTCAATTTATGGCCTAAAACAAGCCCCTAGAGCTTGGTATGAGAAATTCACCACTACTCTTATTGGTTTTTGTTCCTGCAGAGAACAAACAAGAGATTAGACACAAGCGTCACCTTACCATGTAGTCCGCTATCTCTTCAGTTGGCCTCTTCCCGGTCAATACGTGTCGGCTTGGACCCAGGAGGGGTTACCTGCA
>Ga0209389_1003609_pt1 | contig 12547 bp, 11 predicted proteins | sample CowpearedBW_FD_187526 | JGI IMG/M metagenome (GOLD analysis project Ga0209389, IMG submission 187526) | Root nodule microbial communities of legume samples collected from California, USA - Cow pea red BW (SPAdes) (version 2) | ecosystem: Host-associated > Plants > Roots > Nodule | place: USA... | reverse complement strand
ATTAATATTTGTGTGAAAAATGTTCTAGAAATTTTATGAAGTTCTAAAATATATTTCGTGAAGCAATAAATCAATAACTTTTTATATTTTTTAAGAATTTTTTAAAATAAATTCTCTTTAAAAAAGTTGACGCCACATAATAAATATTTTAAAACTAAAAAATAATATTACATAAGAATTTAAAATAAAAAATACGTTAGTACCAATATTTATATTTATTATACTAATTTTAATATTTAAGTTACCAAAAACTTTAATATAAATAAAAAATTATAAAAATGTTAGCTGTCACAAAATTTAATTTTTAAAAATAACTTATGTAAAATCATAACATAAAAATAACACTACATAAAAATAACATTACATAGTAAAATTCATTCAAAATAAAATAAGATTTTGAATTAATTTATAATTTTTTTAATAAATTAATTATAAATATTTTATATTTTTCTCAAAGAAAGAGTAAAGAAAAAAATTAAGACAAAATAAAATAAATATTTCAATATGAAAGAGAAAGACAGAAAACACATAAGTCCAATTCTTATCCTAATACCAATATTTTATTTGATGTATTTTGCTCTTTCAATGTACTATAGCTCAATAGTTAACTTAGTTAACTTAACATAAGTTTAGTTTCTTAAAACTGAACTATTTTATAATACAGTTCAATTATTATTATGAATAATTTAGTATATTTTAGTTTAATATAGTACAATTAACTATAGTTTAGTAAATTATGCCCAGCCCTAATTTTCATATTCTTATTTGTGCATGATGCTAATTATATGGAATCGTTAGGGTGATGGAAAATATACAAGTTCTATATCTGATTTGGGAGTGTGTCTAAGTCACCTTGGGTTGCAGGTTTCAGTTCTAATTCCTTAGGTGGACGACATTGCTTTAGGGAGGACGAAAGGTTAAGGAGTGCTTAATGAAATTTACATATGCATGTCTATATTTATGCCAATGGAATAGAGTTTCATGACAAACTCTTATTAATGGAGCTTTAATACATGCGAAGAAATTTGTGAAAACAAAATATGTGTATACGTTATTTTATGCTTTTTCTAATTGGGAATGTCTTTGTTAAGTGGGTAAACAAAATGATTGAGCATATATCATATAGTAGGTGAATGTGCTATGTTTCGATCTTCATAATTTTTTTTTATTTGTGTTTCCTTGGACGAGAGTTGGGACGATTCTATTGTTACTATTTAGTATGTTTGTTTTTGTTAATAAAAAATAGTAATGATATTTTAACAACCAACTTTTCACAACTTCTCTCACTACCTGACGTGGCAGTGAGAGATTTTAATTTTTTTCACGTAATGTTGTTGTCTGAAGGAAAGTGTGATTGGTGGTTTGAAGAAGTTACAGGAGTGAAGTGTAGAGCAGTTACGCTATTTGGTAGAAAAACTCCCTTGGCATTGGAGTTGAAGGTCATCCCTTTCTCCTGTAAGTGAAACCCCATTTTCGTTTTCAATTGCTTTCATTCCATTGTTGGCGAAAGTTGAGGTGGTGGAGGTCATGTGGGTTGAGGGAGTCGCTGAAGCTGGGGGTGGGTAAATCCTGTTCTGACCCTGGGTTGTTGTCGTTGTGATTTATGTTGGAAAGGCGCCATTTTTTCACTGGTGTTGTTACTGGTTTGAGTGTTGGAGGAGCTGCATTTGGTCTCTGTTTTGAAGGAGTTTTTGCGTTGTAAGTTAATGATTCATTCCACATTTCTCTATTTGGTTGGGTTGGTGGGTTGTGATGTAGTTAGGATATTTTTTCTGAAATGGGATTTCTGATTTGGTTTAGAGTTGATTTATATCAATGTTGGAGTTATTTGGTTATTATTGTGGAAGAAAGATATGAGGTTACTTGTTGGGTTTTATTTTTGGTCCGTTTGTGCGTGTTGGTTTTTGGTGTTTGTTATGTGTTACTGAGTTGGTTTTTTTTCAAAGTGAAATGGCTGGAAAACGCAAAAGGAATGCATCATCACAGAAATTGAAGGAGGATGTCAATAGAGGAGAGTCATCTGTTAGCACAAGGAAAAAAGGATGTCAATAAAGGCACCTGGTAGCAAAAAAAAAAAAAGCATCTGTGAGTGATGCCAAACCTTGTGATAACAAAGAGGTAACTTAAATGATTAATGTATATATGCATTAAAATTGGTATATTTGTTACATTACTTAATATTGTGTTAATTTGAAGTTGAAATATATTTTATTTAGGTCCGCATTGAGCACCGCTGCCAGACCAAATACATTGTTGAAGCAAACGCTTTACTTAGCAGTAGTCACCGTGGCATTATTGAATTGACCCCTTTTTCATCATGCCTAAGGATAAAGAAAGAGCTGAATATCAATTGTGCTTTGCTTAGAGAGGTTTTGAGTCGGTGGGTTCCTGCTAGGGAATTCATCCAAGTTAGACAACAGTTGGTTAAGTTAAGTTGTTTAGACGTGAGCATATGTTTGGGCTTAAGTGTTGGGGGTGATGATGTTGTTTTTGATACTGAGTTGTGTGGGGAAGTTGGTTTGCTATTTCCTTCAAGGGAAATAAAGGTCAGGGACATCATTCAGAGGATGCGTGATTTGGTTGGTGAGGCCAATAATGTGGAAAATTTTTGTCGCCTTTCTGGGCTTTTATGTTTTGTTTTTTTGTTTTTCCCTAGGACGTCTAGGAGCCTTACAAACCTTCCTTCTAGGTTATTGGATAACCTAGACACACTGAGAAGGTACCAGTGGGCTAGTCATGTGCACGATTTTTTGATTTCTTCTTTGAATAGATCATCTACAGTTTATAGAGAGAAGACAAATGACCACACCATATTTGTGTTTGGCTTAGTGACCGTTGTTCAGGTACATATTTCTTTGAATTGTAATATTTAGTTAATGTGTTTGTTATGTGAGGTGCATTAATAATGCCGAATTTGATAAAGGTGTGGGCATGTCAAAGGCTTGGTTTGGGGGAAATAAGTGGTACAATTGTCTTTCCCAGATATTTGTCATGGTCGCTTGTAAGAATGCGGGGTGAAAGAATCAAAAAGTGTTTTGAAGTGAACCAGGTGCGTTATAGTTGTGTATGTAATTGTAAGTGTAGAACTGCCAACCTATATGTAGTTATTTGCTTAGTGGCTGAGTTTTAGAATTTTTAATGCTAAGTATGCAGTGTATAAGTGTGAAGTCATTGGAATTTGGAAAAAAGAAATTGTGTTTTTTATATTGATTTTGAAATGCAACAGTTAACATAATGTGGCAATGCATTAGTGTAATATAATTACTGCATGTACAGGATTAATGATGTTTTTGTAGAGCAGTACGTATTTGCGAAGCCATGCAATATTATTTGCAGAATTTAGTTGAATTTGATTTTGACATCATGAGGCTGAATGAATTTAACTGCAAACCTGTGTTTCTGGAATTGCAAATCCATGAAATGTGATATGATCAAGTGTTTTATTTGTTTTTATTTGCTGCATATTGTGACTTCCCATTTGGATCCAAACTATTTGTTCGTGCAGGTTCGAATGGATGGGGCATTGACCCAGGAGGAGAGTAACCTTCCAATCTTTTGCGATGAGGTACCTTCATTGAAGAAGAAGAAGAAGAAAAGTGAATTGGTGGAGAAGCTGAATGCAAACACCAAACTGCTGCAGGAAATGAAAGCAGATTTGGAGAGGATGAAGACAGATTTTTACAGCAGGGCTCCAGCACAAGGATATCATGAGGACCTAGCTACTTCTTCTGGTGTAGTGGACTTGAGTGGTGGCAGAGATACTGCTCTAGATGTTGAAGCTGATGAGGGCGAGATTGAGGCTGAGAAGACAAGTGATTCAAAGGCCCCAACAAAAGCAATTGACAGTGAGGAGATATTGGGTGATGCAACAAACGAAATTGATGTAGGTGTTGAAGTTGTTGTACCATCCAAAATGGAATCTGGTGACATTGGGGTAGCATCTCCATGTAAGACTAGTCCATGTGAAGGAAGTCCTAATTCATGACATTTTGGTATTGGGGAATCTGAAAAATCTGCTGAAGGTGGGCCAAGTGCTAAAGAAGAGAAAACTGCTGAAGAGCCCAAGGATGCTGTGGATATGTGTTGTCCTTTTTTTATATACAATTTTAATTTGTTAGCAAGACTTAATTGTATTAATATTTTATGCAGGATAAGGTTATCCGTGATTGTGCCAAGAGGAAGGTGAATAGATGGGTCTGGTCTTTACCGGACTACAATGAATTTTTTCCAAATTGCTTTCAGGTTGTGTGTACCAATTATGTTCTTCTAAGTTCATTTACTTGTTTCAGGTAATGGCACCCGTGCTTCATGACAACCACTGGTGGTGCTATGCGCTTGATTGGGAATCCAAAAAATTGTTTGTGCTTGACTCCCTAGAACACAAGTGCCCTAGGAGAAAACAAATTGACAACCACATTGTAAGTATTGTTATGTTGTTGAGTTTGCAAAATTCATTTATAATTTCTTTAGGCAATTAAGTAATATGACATGTTACTTGAATTCATATGTTTAAAGGCACATAATCTCAAGTTGGTGTTCTCTATGCTGATGGCTCCCCACCCGAAAGAGAAACCATCTTCGAAAGTAATCATTGAAGACCTGCCACAACAACAAAATTTGTAAGTTGTTGTGTTTGTGACTTCAAATTGTTGTTCAATGTTGGAATGATGAGTTTTGTGATAGCTGTTGTTACTGAATTTGGTTTTCATTTTCAGATTTGATTGTGGTATTATGGTACTGAAATACATGGAGCATTGAAAAGCTAACAAAAAGTACAATGGCCAAAGTATGCCTACTTATAGTGGGGTAAGTTTAATGTGCAAGGAGGAAAATTGTTCAATCATTAGTTGAATTGAAAAGTTAAGTTCAATGTATTGAGTTGTTCATTTTTTATTGCAGGCTGACCTGCAACAGTTTCGGCAAGACTACATAATTGATTGGGTCATGGATCCCCAAAATATTCACCGCGATGATGTTCTTTACGCCATTCAGTACAACACATATGTTTTCCCATCAGTTGATTGATAGGTTTAGGATTTGAGATTTTGTAAATGACAGGGTGGTTTATAAGCCTGAACTTAATTAGTTTCTGTATAAGGAATTGAATATAAATATGAACAGATTTATTTTGTTGTACAAATGTTTGCAATGCTGTTGAAACTTAGGACGAAATAAATGGTAAACTTTGTTTTGCTTTTTCACATCATTGTCATAAATATAATTTGGAGTATTGAGAGGTTACAATTTATGTGTGTATCATGTGGTTGGTAAGTGCGAACCTCAAAATGTGTGGGTTGAAATGATTCAGGATATAACTGCAAAGTATAGTTTCCCCTTCTGCTAACTTGAGTCATATGATTTGAACATAATGTTTAAGAGTTGATGGGTTGGATGATAAGTATCCACTTTGGTGGGGTGAGTAAATTATGGACTCCCTTCACAGTCTCACGAATTGAGAAGGAATAAGTATTATGATAAGTTTTGCACCTTGTTAATTTTTTGAAAGTGACCAAGTCCCAGATTAAGTGCAAAGCTAAACTTCATTGCACAATCTTCATTTGATGGAGCCACGTACAAGTTATTGATCTTAAGTTCAGTAGATTTATGGTGTTGTCCTGGTGGATGAGGTAAGTTAATTAAAGGTTAACCCATTTCAGTAGTTTGTGGTGTGAGGAATGATTCAAGATATAATTGCGAAGTATAGTTTCCCCTTCTGCTAACCTGAATTATATGATTTGAACATAATGTTTAAGAGTTGTTGGGTTGGATGATAAGTATCCACTTTGGTGGGGTGAGTCAATTATGGACTCCTTTTAGAGTCTCACGAATTGAGAAGGAATAAGTATTAGGATAAGTTTTGCACCTTGTTAATTATTTGAAAGTGACAAAGTCCCAGATTAAGTGCAAAGCACAGTTATGATAAGTGCAAAGCTGAACATCATTGCACAATCTTCATTTGATGCAGTCACGTACAAGTTATTGAGCTTCAGTTCAGTAGATTTATGGTGTTGTCCTGGTGGATGAGGTGGATTAATTAAAGGTGAACCCATTTCAGTAGTTTGTGGTGTGATGAATGATTCAGGATATAACTGCGAATTATAGTTTCCCCTTCTGCTGACCTGAGTCATATGATTTGAACATAATGTTTAAGAGTGTTTGGGTTGGATGATAAGTATTCACTTTGGTGGGGTGAGTCAATTATGGACTCCCTTTAGAGTCTCACGAATTGAGAATGAATAATTATTATGATATGTTTTTCACCTTCTTAATATTTTGAAATTGGCGAACTCCCAGATTAAGTGTAGAGCACAATTATCATAAGTGCAAAGCACAGTTATTATAAATGTCTAACAATTAGTCCCTTCCATGATAACTTACCCAATTGGAGGCATGACTAAATTATAGAGTTCGTTTAAATGGTGGAGTCACACCAAATGATAAAGAATTATAGAGTTTGTTTTCAATGTATTCCATATAGAAGACTTCCAGTTGAAATGCAAAGCTCTGTTATCCTAACTGCGAACCTGAAGTTTACTTCAAAGGAAAAACTAAGGTGCACAATCCATTGACAACCTAAGTGCCCAAGCACATGATATGTGAACCACACACACAGTTTAAGCAATCACATAACAAAATAACCGGTCCTTACATGGCATACATTACAGTGAAATTATAAAACAAAACACCTATAATGTTTTGCATAAGACAACGTTTGACAGAATATAACTTAACTTAACATTGAGTTGAGGATTTCATCTCAAACCATAATATATAACGGGATATAGTTGGCACTATGGTCGTGACTTTGATGATTGCCCTGCCTGAGTGTTCTTGAATTTCTTGAAAGGATCAACTAAGCTTTTAATCCTGTCATCAATGCTGATGTAGGTCATTTCCTCATCTTCACTACCATCCTCTACTGTCTACAAAAGGATTTGGTCCAAATGCTCCAAATTTGAATCCACATTCATTTCCACATTTTGCTGAACAATTGGATCAACATCAGGGTTTACAGTAACTGGTTTAGTGTGGTTCATCTATTGTTGAACAGGTTCTTGGGGTGGTTCTTTTTGTATATCAACCCTGTGTGAAGCAGCTACCCCTTCCATTGTTGGATCATTGATGTCATGCTTGAAGACCTATGCATTTGTTTACAACACAATCAATAATGTGTTTTGACATGACACAATATGATGAATAAGCTATTATATATCACACCTTAACAATATTTCTTAAAGTGATGTTTAAGTACAACTTATCTGCCTTAGGATTGAATACAGAAACTTGTTTCAGGAAAATCACAACCCCAATTCCAATCAGTGGACCACATTCAGGATGTGAAACTGCTTTATTGTGAACGCTGGCCTGAGTAGTGTGCTTTGGGTCTTGATAAAATAGCTCACCACCATTAAATTGTTTGTTGAGTAGTTTTAGTGGGGTAAAATATTGGAAATAAAAAACACAATATAACTTGAAATACCTTAACAGTGAGAAGTAGACCCCCAACCCATTTCCTTTACACTCCCTGACAACACATGCCACAAAGGGCAATTTGTCAAACACCTTTTTGGTGTACATGGGAGTAACATTTTTTATGTCACCCCCTTCCACCAAACCTGCATTTGGCATCATTTGACACTGTTTCAATCAAAAATTACCGTGGTGTTTGATGAACATGGTCGCCCATTTCCAAGCATTTGATTCAAAGTCACGAGCAAAAGTTGTAGCAGCAATGTGCCCTATAAACTGCTGTGTTGACTCCTGTCTTCCTGCCACACGGTTCATGATCACAGCTTGATAATTTCCTGCTAGATAAGGGATCAAAGATGTGCTTCCACTGCACCGTCGCATGAAGCTCTATAGCTCTGCTTCGTCTAAGTCCAGAGACTCTCATTGTTCCATTTTCTCTGATGCAATATCACCCAATGAAATCACGTTAAAGCTGGAGTTGAAGAAAACGTCTTAAGTCTGTGCGATGCAAACTTTATGACCAAAATACCCTTGCAAACTGATTTTTTAAATGATGTGACATTTTCCCACTCTAAAGACTGTCTCGTTGCACTTCTTTTGTGACTTTTTAAACAAGCCACACACACTCGTCCCGTCAGCCATCACCATTTAATTGCATTCACTGCAATGAAGGGCATGGTGTGATTTTTCTGCTAACAAAAAAGTTAAAATGCATAAACACCATTAAAGGCTCTGTAAAAACATATTGAAGGTGGAATTAATGTCCAGCGACTAATAGGGGCTGACATTTTGGCCACCATTGAAGACGTAAGAGAAGAAATTAATGCAAGCTTTTACTTCCACCAACAACCAGTTGGACCACTTACAATGGTGCGTTATAATTTGCTTATTGTCTCCCATATACGTTATAGTAATTATGTAGTTTTTTTTTTGCTTATACATTCTGAAATGCAATCTTAAGCTTGCTCAAATATTTTTTCTGAAATGAAATGCTACCTAAATGCTACCTTAATATGAATCACAAACAGAGTTTTGAAATTATAAACAAAGAATAAAATACCTAAACTGATCCAATGGCCATTGAGATGGTGGAGTTAAGGATGAAGTAAACTGAATGTGAATTTACTTTGATGAACAGATGCAAAATGATGAACATGATGACCCAATATACTTGGACGACATAACTTTACTTCATGAGGACTATGGACTAGGCACATCTGATGCGGATGAAACGTCTAATAGTGCTCAAGACATTAACAACATTAAGGAGGGTGTTATGCCCACTGTTGGAATGCGATTTTGAAAGTGCAGAAGAGGTTAAGAGTTTCTACAAGCAATATGCTGTGAAATGTGGTTTTGGTGTTCGAACTCGTACATCAAAAAAGGATGACGATAACCAGTTGTGTTACCTGAAATTAGTATGCTCAAGCGAAGGGAACTACGTGTCCCATATCCCGCCAGAATTGAAGACCCATCCAACCCAAACAAGACAATGTCCAGCATGCTTAACAACAGTAAAAAAACCAGAAGCATGGATACTAAGCACTGTGGTTCATGATCACAATCATGACATTAGTCCAACCAAATCAAGGTTAATACGTGAGAATAGAAGATTGAATTTGCAGGCTAAGCGAACACTTGATATTAATGACGAGGCTGATGTATGTTTGAACAAGACATTTAGGTCCTTGGTTGGTCAAGCAGGAGGTTTTGACAACTTATAGTTTCTTGAGCGAGACGCAAGGAATTACATCAGACATCAAAGAAGAGCTTTTGGCAAGGAGGGAGATGGCCAGGCTTTGGTTCAACATTTCTTAAGAATGAGAGAGTTGAATAATTCATTTTATTATAAAATTGACACTGATGTTGAAAATAGAATCATTAATGTCTTTTGGGCAAATGCAAGGAGTAGAGCTGCGTCAGTGGACTTTGGTGATGTCATATCATTCGACACTACATACCTCACCAACAAATATGACATGCCATTTGCACCCTTCGTTGGTGTTAACCATCATGGCCACTCAATTCTACTTGGATGTGGAATGCTCTCTGCAGAGGATGCATCAACTTTCACATGGCTCTTTCAATGCTGGTTGAGGTGCATGGGGAACAGGGCACCAGATGGCATCATAACTGACCAATGCGAAGTCATGAAAAATGCTATTGCTGTTGTATTTCCCAACACCAGGCATCGCTAGTGTTTGTGGCACATCATGAAGAAAGTGCTTGAAAAGTTGGATGGATTGACAATGTACAAGACCATAAAACATGCTTTGAAACAATTGGTGTACGAGTCCACCTTCACTATTAATTTTGAACTTGGTTAGGAACAATTCATATCCAGCTTCAACTTACATCATAACGAATGGCTTTCTACGCTTTACGCTGAAAGAAGTAGATTGGTTCCTTGTTATTTGAAGTCTCAATTTTGGGCTGGTATGTCCACCACTCAAAGAAGTGAGAGTATGAATGTCTTTTTTGATGGTTTCGTAAATTCAACCACAACATTGAAACAATTTGTCATTTAATATGATAATGCGCTACGGTCCAAGGTAGAGAAGGAAATTGAAGTCGATTTTGCTTCCTCCAATACCACCCTACCTTGTGCCACTCAATCATTGATTGAAAGGCAGTTCCAAGAAGAATACACTCATGTAAAGCTAGCTGAAGTTCTGCAAGAGTTAAGGAGTAAAATCAATTGCACTATCAAAAGTTGTGAATGTGATGAAATGTTTTCAAAGTACATGGTTAAAGAGGAGTGCATACATAATGGACAAAGTGATGACAAAATGAATGAAGTTGTTTTTCATAAAGTCACGCAACAAATTTGATGTACTTGTCTTTTGTTTGAATTTAGAGGTATTTTATGCCTACACAACTTTCTTGTACTGACACAAGAAGAGGTCAAAAGTGTATCATATCACTACCTATTGAAGAGGTGGAGCAAACGCATTCGACGAAGACACACTTACATAAGAGCGTCATACAAACATAATAACGACGATCCCGATGTTGAAAGGTATGACTTCATGTGTAAGAGATTTTACGAAATTGCAGAAGTTGCATGTCAATCTGAGAATGGGACAAATTCTGTGTTAACCCAACTTGACTCCATGTTTGCAACTCTTGACTTACCTATACTGAATAATCCAAGTCTTCCTTCCCAGAAGGGGAAGGAAAAATTAACCCAACATGAAACGCCTACAATGGACAACATGGTACGAAGCCCTTCACATGTTAAGAGGAAGGGTTGACCCCGAACAAATAGGCTTCAATCAACTGTCGAAAAGGTTTCCAAGAAACGAAAATGGAGGGTAGCATTGAATAAATCGACAAGGAATCTTGATGTAAGTAATTCATGCACATTATAAACATATTTAGATGGATTGAATTACAATTACTCCATCACACCCATTTTATGCATGTTACATTTTGCACCAGGTTACCCTTAATATGGAAAGTAGAGCGCCCACTGTTCAGCTACCCACCACCATGGGTAATTCAAACATCCTGTTATCACTCTCACCTTCCACAAGTTTTATGTCTCTCCTAGCATCATTTGAGCACAATATCGATACTCAACTATCTACAAATGAAGACATCATTAGGTAATATATCACACTGCTGTTATTTATTAAGATCCAAACCACTGAACATATGTCATGAGTTTCAATTTTCGATGCAGAAATGAATGACAACATTTGGAGGGTTATTTTGTAATGTCTTTTTGGACCTGTTGTATATGTGTCATTAACAAATGGTGGATGAATGTTCAATTGGTGGCTGGAGAATGTTTCTGCAATTCTGCTGTCATGCCTAGTTTTTTATATCAAAAAGTAACAATAGATATTATTTCCCATGTAGTTTAGCACATACGTGTCTTTAGGTTTGGAGATAATTTCATGTCTGCACTTTGTTACAATCTTTTGTATTTACAAATTCTTCACATTGTATGGTCGTATACTTGAGATGAAGAAAACAATATTAAACAAAAAAATTATGTTCAGTCCAAACATTTACTTGGCTGCTGAAAAATTAAACATAACTGAAAACAAAGTAATCCTGCTTAGCAGTTATTAAGCCACGAGTTAGCACATAAACTGCACCCTCTTAATTGGCAGCACAAACAACATTCGTTTAAAAATAAGTGACATGGGTTATCAATACTCATGTCAGTGCTTTGCACTTATAAAACCAATCAAGCTAAACAAAACCATGACCCTATATGACTGTTAAGTAACGCAGGATGGAGAAATATGACAATTACTTGGCTACTGAAAATATGAACATAACTAAAAAGAAATTTTTCATGCTTAGCAGATATTAAGCCATGGGTTAGCACATAAACTGCACCCTCTTAATTGGCAGCACAAACAACATTCGTTTCAAAATCAGTGATCTGGCTTATCAATACTTATGTTAGTGATTTGCACTTACAAAACCAATTAAGGTTCACAAAACCATGACCCTATATGACTGTTAAGTAATGCAGGATGGAGAAATATGATAATTACTTGGTTGTTGAAAATATGAACATAACTGAAAAGAAAGTTTTCCTGCTTAGCAGATATTAAGCCACAGGTTAGCATGTAAACTGCACCCTCTTAATTGACAACACAAACAATATTCGTTTAAAAATCAGTGACTTGGCTTATCAGTACTCATGTCAGTGCTTTGCACTTACAAAATCAATCAACCTAGACAAAACCATTACCATATGTCACTGTTAACTATTATTAAAGGCATCCTGAAAAAAAAAATGTTATTCCTGCACAATACATGACAGCAGAATTTCACATTGCTCATTCTCAATCTTTGTTTCCTTCATTACACATACAACATCATTCCAATCCATTAAACAACACTCAATAAAGAACCACATTCAATTGTCAATAAACAAATTAAGAATATAATTTTGATTTATCTTCCAAACATTACTTCTATAAATTCATAATTCGTCCACAACTTACACAAATTCAGGGTACCACAATTAATTTACTCTATGTTTAATTCAAATAAAATCTAACAGCACTACAAACATCCAACAACTTCTAACTACTTCGCTTCCTCCTCCTCG
>Ga0209389_1003605_pt1 | contig 12555 bp, 7 predicted proteins | sample CowpearedBW_FD_187526 | JGI IMG/M metagenome (GOLD analysis project Ga0209389, IMG submission 187526) | Root nodule microbial communities of legume samples collected from California, USA - Cow pea red BW (SPAdes) (version 2) | ecosystem: Host-associated > Plants > Roots > Nodule | place: USA... | reverse complement strand
TATATATATATATATATATTCTTTCTTATATTGATTATAACTAAATAATAACATATTGTATGTAAATTATAAGTACTCAGTAACTAATTAAATTATTTATATACCTTGATTATCCTTCTCATCTGACTAAATATAAATTAATTTCACGAAAATTCCTTACTCAATTACTTTTTCTTATTCTTCATTAATAACTTGATAGTCAATACTTGAAAGTACAAACTTAGTCTTCCAAAATTACTACTCTTTCCTCCTTGAAAGAATCGCTCCTTTTGGATGAAAACAACTTACTAGTTCCATCCAACACAAACCATTTCAATAAATATCTCATAAGATGACGGTGAAGCCCATGTGTCAGAACAAAGCAAAGGGATAAAGAAGCCCAATTTATTCTATGTCTTCATTTCCATGTTCAAGTTTTGTTTTGTTACAATTTAAACTGCAACATATGTTAATATTCTTCTTGAATATATGTACATATATATTATACTTTATAAATAATGTTATATTGATACAAATATATTTTAATTATTCGTAGACTATTTAAAAGAAAAACGTGAAACTCTGTTTATGGATATAAAAAATAAATAAAGATAAATCGAAAGTGATGAGCCATTACAAAATCAAGTATATGAATAATAAAGATTGTACTGGGCAGGAAGAGATCGACATGTTCTTGGCCTATGGTGGCTGAACATATCTCGGCTAGGCTCAATAAATGGTTGGATAGGAACCTCCAAGCATAAAAGGATCGACACCATATCAGTAGCGAGTAAGTCGAGTATGTCTCAACCATATCTGGATATAAAATTATGATCAGAATTGTGCAGTTAAGACTTCTAATAATTAGCATTTGAGGCGTTACGAAAGTTATAATAAGGTATTTATGAATGGATGGAATCTAAACATTACTACATGGAGTAAATGAGAATAATGTATATAAAGAGGATTAGAAAGCAAGTAACATGTATCTTGAGCTATTTTACTATCATTTGATATTATCATATATTTATTCTCTGATCGTTGACTTGAGCGTCGGAGTACTTTTAGGTAATCATCTCTCACTTATCTCAATCAAGGAGGAGTTCCAAAAGCGGTATAAAAGCTTGTGGACGAAGAAGAGCAAGACCTTCCAGAATTTTAGATGATGAAGAATAAATAAGAAATGCAATTTCTTATTATTTTGACTAGTAAATAGAAAAAAATTAATATATATATATATAATCAAATTTAATTATAAGATATTAAAAACTGAAAATATCAACAGAAACTAAATATATTTATTTTATTCAGTAATTTGGCTAATACTTATAACATATATACCAATTTTTTATTCATAAATAATTGAATTACAAAGTACATTTTTTTTAGTTGTTTAGTTGTCCTTTCATTTAATGAGTCTAAAGTTAAAGTTTACCTTTTGAATGTAGTTGATTGTGAGATACTTAATTACGTTGTTTTATGTATGGGTATATTCATGATTTAGATACTCGGTATTTAGGTGTCTTCATGCAATGTTCTTATTCAGAATGGATGGTGTGTTCTTATCGAGCTCATGATTATGATGAGAAAGAATTGAGTTTTTATTTTGAGACAAATAAACAAGAGATATACTGTAGAAGATTTTATAACACTTAAATCAATAAGAGTTTAAAGAGAATATTGAAATATAATGGTATATAAGTGAGTTTGAATCAATGTTCTTATTTTATATTTATATGTCTTTAGGTTCATGGATAAAGAATAGTAATAGATTATGTTTCCTAGAATGTCTTTAGAATGATATTAGTAAGTATTTAAATTTATCTGAGTTGTTCATGTATATTATATTTATTTGTATATTCTTCTCCACATATCTTAATGTCAACTCTGGATATCTCGAAGTTTGAGTATATCTAAATAGGGTAGGTATACAAGCTTCCAAGCTTAGAAGCAATAATAAAGTGCAATGGATCAAGTTATGGGTGATTGACTTTGATTTCCTTTGAGTGATAAAGTTCGAGGTTGAATTTTCGCTGTTTCGAAGTTTTGTAACCAAGGTCAATACTTTACTACCTTTTATAGAACTAAGCTCTTACTCGAAGTTTTGTGTCACGCTAGCCTCGAAACATGACATTTGGCTTGTCATGTCGCTTTGTGAGAGTTGAAGCATTTTTTAAATGTTTTAACTACTTGGTATGTATTTATTTTCTTAATTCAACCATTTGTGTAAGTTTTGTCACCCTTCTTTCATCGCTATTTAACATTCTAGGTACGTTTCTAGTGGTTTCCTCTTCTTTTTGAAATAGCCCCTCAGTTAGTAGAGAGGTTACAATTATCAGAGAAGACTTGTCTTCCAGTCGTACCAAGTTCGCTTCTTTAGAGGTAGAAGAAACATCCTTTCTTCCCCCATTATCAGTATGGTGGTTTCTATTATGTCATTGGTAAGGAAAGAAATGGTTAGTTCTTCCAAAATGAAGTGTTAAGCTCTTATTCACGAGGGCTTTGAACCCGTCATAAAAAAAACATTTATTTCCCCAAATGTGCAATCATGTGTATTTCTAGGTACTTGGGAAAATCATCACCTACCTCTTAAACTTTACTACTACGAGAGTTGTTGAAGAATTTGTATTTCATCATTTCATATATGTTTCAATAGTATGGTTAAGTTAGTTAGGATTAAGGAGTGCAAGGTCAAGGAGAGAATGTATATGAAATCAAGTATTGATGTTGAAGACTTCACCTGTGTATACGAATCTTTTGTTTCTAAGAAGCTCAATGTAAGACTTTATAAAATTATAACAATTAGTAAAAAATGGGATTGTAGCTTAGTTGGATAGAACACTTGTTTGGTAAATGGGAGGCCTCAAGTTCAAATATTAGGGAGAGATAATATTTATCTTTAGTTGGTCACAAATAACACTCGTTAGGTGAGTTCGTGGCCTTATTTGTTGGGCAAACTCTTGTTAAGTGAAAATAGCTTTTAAAAATCTAGTGGGCTTAAGTGGTGCAATTTTTTTCGGAGAGAATTATATTTTGTTGGCCGATTTTTGAGGATTTTTATGAAGATAGAGAAATTTTGTGAATAATTATTTGATTAAGAAGATTATAAATAAAACCCCTCAAGATTTAATGGATAACAATGAGTGTATAAGTTGAATTTGACCTATGAATCGCAGAAACTATCTTTAAGCATTTTGGCCATTGAATCATGAACAAATCTTGTATTTGGTAGGCTCAGGGTTCTTGTAAATAGTTGAGCTAGGTTAAGGGGTGGTAAGGCTCTTGAAATATAATAGTTTTAATGGTTTAAGAGAGTGGAAACGTGAGTGGCTTTGTTTTGGAAGAGAAATGTGTTGAAGAGAGCCAAGTGAAAGGTGAATGGTTTAGTTGCAACATTTGAATATTCAAGTAAGGGAAGTTGGCATGTCTTTTGTTTTGATGTTAATGTGATGTTGAAATTGTATTTTCTATTGATGTGTAAAAACAAAAGTTTAGGTTTTTTCTTGATGAATGTATGGTAGAGAAGTTATGTTTTTTGTAAAAAACTTGAGTTGTAAGGGAAGATAACTAAATTTTTTGTTTTACATTATTAGTGTTGAAAACATGGTTTTAGCAATTTTGACCATGAAAATCATGTTTCTTTTGGGTTAATGAAGGTTTAGGATGTAGGGTATGGTTTTACAAAATAACTTTTATGAAATGGGAAAATTTGTTTTGATTTATGTTGTGATGATGTTAATTTTATGTTTTCTTGTTGTTTAAAAGAGTTTTATGTGAGCCATGTAAAGATTTTTTGGTTTTGATACTAATTTAGGGTATGGGAGTTTAATTGAGTATGCTTGAAAATTGATAAAGACAATTTTTTTAAGTGGTTAATGGGTTCTGTGAGGTGACTTTAACTTGTTTTTAAATTTGTGATTATAAAAGAAAGATTTTGATATTTTGAATTTCATGAGTATTTTTGATGCCTGGATTAAGTAAATGGGTTTTCGAAAACGTGTGTATTTTTTGTGAATATGTGATTTGTTCCAATAACTTGGATAGACTACTTGGAAGAACGATTTGTTTCATTAACTGGTAAGGTTGTAGGATACTGTATGAGTTTGAGTTTGTTCCATTGGTCGGGGAAGCCATAGGACTCTGTGTGAGTTTGAGTTTGCTCCATTGGTCAGGGGAGTTATAAGGCTTTATATGAGTCTGAGTTTATTTCAGGGAGGTTGTAGGACTCTAAGCGAGTCTGAGTTTGTTAGATTGGTCAGAAAGGCTGTAGCTCTTAATGAGCGAGTTCAGTTTTTGTTATGAAGGTTGTAGTTGTGTGAAAGCAAGTTTGAATGTAATATTTGGTTTATTTTTTTGTTTTACTCGCTTTTCATTTTCATCTTCTAAAGTTTTAGGTTTTGTTTTTTACTATTAAGTTGGAAGCGAGTTTCATTTTCTAATTCAAAAATTAGATGTGTGAAAGTAATATGGGAAAAGCTCTAACTAGAAAATGCAATGTTTTTAAGCTTGTATGTTGTGACTTGTCTGTCTTTCCTGATAGTCTACATGGTAAACTTTCATATATTTTACTTTTAACGAAAGAAAGGATTCTTGAAAAGGCTATATATATTTTTTAGATGTTTGGAATTTAAAATGTTTTATGAGTTTATTTTAAAAACTGAAGTTTTTTCTTTGTTATATTAGCTTCTTTTTTTTTTCTTGTTTGTGTCTGTATTTTTTTTTTACTGTAATGATCATGTTATTTACATGGAACAAAAAAAAGTTTAGGAGGAAATACACAAATAGTAAAAGATGAGAGTCGGGGCAAGTTGGATGGTCTTAAATTTTTGTTTCATAATATTATTACAATTTCGTCAAGAAATTAAACATTTGATTCTTTTTATTTTGATATTTTAAATAAAGTGGTGACAATTTTATTTAAAAAATAATTATTTAATTATCTGACCTTAGCCATAAACTTTAGAAAAACAAAAATTACAATGTTAAACTTGATTCTCCTTTTCTTGTTCACCTTTTGAGTGTCAAGTTTTGACATCCACCAACATAATCTCTTATCAATTTTCCCTAAATAGTTGAACTTAAGATTTCCAAATATGGTATCAATCCTTTTATATTTCTTCAACAATTTTATTTAAAACGTATAATTACTCTCAAATCAAATATATAAACCAAATTTTCGATAATTTCACCATTCTCAAAGTCTTCCGTTCTTAACTATGTATCCTAATATATCTTTATAATCATTCATACAAAGCTCATTTCAACGATTATAAATCACACTAAAAATACTTAACTGCTAATATTTATTTGACTTTTCACGACAAACTATCTTTGGACTATTTTTAATTTCTCATTTCATAAATAACCAAAGTTACGTCCAAAACATTATAAACATATTTTAATGTTTTAAAACTCAAGCAAGTTAACACATACTTTTCAAACAATTAAACAAATTTTATAAAACACACTAAGAAGAACACATGGACAGCTCAAGGATTTGGAATGCTTAAAACAAACTTAAGAATAAGACCTTTTAGTTAAATTTTATTTTTTGAGCTTTTTTTTATGCAAAAATTATCTATTAAATTGTTGTAATTAATTTCATTTAACTTTTACAGTATCTTTGAATTCCAACTCGTATTCATTGCTTATTTCATTAAAGATTTTATCTTCATTATCCACCAAAAGGTCAAACTCTAACCTAATTAGTAGCTTTGCAATTGTTGTAATTAATTTCATTTAACTTTCACAATATTTTTGAATTCCAACTCATGTTTATCCCTTATTTTATTAAAGATTTTATCTTCATTATCCACCAAAATGTCAAATCCTAACCTAATTAATAGCTTTGTAATTCAATCCAAATAAAAATTCTAATTCCTTATCAAAATATATGTAGAAAAACTCTCAAAATATATGTAAAAAAACTCTTAAAACTCATAAATCGAAAAGTACCGAAAAACATATCACGGAACAAAAGAAACAAATTAATAATCCTAATACAAATTCAACAAATATAATAAAAACAACAACACAAATAGAAATAAAAACCTACTAACCATAAATAAGAATAAAAAGATTAGTACAAACATAAGATTCAAGAACTAAAATCTCTCAAAACCTCAAAAGAATAACTAAGAAAACAAGAGAAAGGAGTAAAATTAGTAAATGAGATGTCACATAAATGAAAGAAGAAAATAGAAATTAAAATTGATTATAAGATAACATAGTAAACTAATCATTTATTTTTCCTAAACAAAATTATCATTTATTGAAAAAATATTTTAACTCATTAAATATAATTTTTAATATTAATAAAAATTAACGAACACCAATAATAATTTAATTAATTCACAAACATAAAGTTATAATTAATTTAATAAAATTATATTTATACTAAACATAATTTTAAAATATTTTTTTCTTTTAAACATAATTTTATAATTAATTTAATAGATCAACATTAGTATTATAAAAATTTTGAAGCCTTTACTTTCTGATGCTAAAACGAATATTTTACCATCTTCACCCTTTAAGTTGGCTTTTCAGAAACTCCATAATTGTGATTTCATCATTTTTCGAAAATTAAATCTATCAAATAAATTTAAATATTTTAAATTAACATAATTTCATATTTTAAAAATCTTATTGGCTGTTAAAATATATTCGAGCGAAATCGTGTTAAAAAATCAATTTTTCAAAGTAAATTATCAAAATTATTGAAGAACTAAAAGTTCAGGAGATCTATATCTCGTAACTTGAGCAAGATAAGTTTCGTCCCTTTGAAAGAGTACACACTGAACTATTGGAAACATTCGAACGTTGATTTCCAAGACAAATTGAAATACATAATTTACGACCAGTGATGATATTCTAACAAGCTACTTTCAAGCAGTAAGATTGCAATAATGCAATTTAATATTCATAATAAATTTTCAAAGCACGTAAACAGGCTTTTACACCATTGTTATAATAAACTTATTAATTTTAAGATACTTTGTTCCATCTAAAATGTTAGTTTAATCAATAAGTTATAATAATGAAAGACAAAGTGCAATTCCTATATCTAGAAGTTACTTAATCCATTTCCCTAAAACTACAATTCAATTATTTTTCATTCTTATCTTCTCTTTGAAGTTAACATTTGTGCGTATTGACACATTTGTTGTTATTTTAATCTTTAAACGTAATTATTTACCGTTTTTCAAAAGTACTTCCAAATTTTCAGTATATTTCTTTTCAAAAAAGACAACAAATAATTAAATTTATAAATAGCCGAATTTTAAAATTTGTTAATAATCATTATATTCAAAATAAAAGTATTATAATAAAAAATATATACAATATATAGAGGGATTTAATTTCTATATTAAATTATTATATTTAAAATGAAAATTAATTTTATTAATTAATATTAACTAAAGATTGAAACTACATATTTTAATTTTAATTTTTTTAAAATTAACGTTTAACTCCTTGTGCTACGTGATCGGTTCCTAGATTATTTTGTAACCTCTGGATGTAAGAAACAGCCAACCAGAAAAGATGAAACTCAATAAGAACAGAAAAAGTTAGAAATCTGAATCGACAACGTTAGCAACAGGTTCATGTTCACACGCCCCAATCAACAATGTCTTCTTTTTCACCTACAACCCTTTTTCTTTCAATCATGCTTCTTCTGGTGACGGGAAGTGTGAATACGGTGGCCACACCCATCTCCACCACCGTAGAACGCTGCCTGAGACTGCAACTGGATCCCCCTCCTCCACCACCGGCCGATTCAGAATCCCGTTCACGCTTAGATATAAGTCGCATCATCTGCAGAGACTTGTTTCGCTCCGTTGCTATATTCCTCCGCACAACGGGGAAACTGCCACCAGATTACGTGGCGGCGCTCTGTCACATCTTCCACGACAACGAACAAAACGTGGAACGCCACGTGGCGCGCACGTTCAGGCCTTACGATTTTCACACGCTCCTGGCGGGTCGCACGTGCGCCACCATCCGTAAGAGGCAACATGCGGTCTCACCCTCCCCTTTATCCTCTTCAATGTAACACAGATTAATTGGATACAGCTAGCAATAATTCATCGTTTTGGTGAACAACAATAAAATTTTTATTTCTCTCATTAATCTTTTCAACTTCGATTTGTCATTCTACCAGTGAGTTGTGAAATCAATTATTGTTGCTGTTTTCAATGCGTAGTTTTCTTTTCCAGTTATTGAATGAATCAATTCGATTACGTGTTCGTGCACCTATCTTTAACTGTGTGTCATTGTTAATTGAGATTTGCATTGAATATACTCAATCATACATAGAATTATGCGATTTTCTTGATTTGTTTGGTCAGGTATTTCATGTGATTTTTTTTTTTTTTGGTGGGGATGAGGTTGTTCCTGTGATCTAAGTATGTTGTGTGGTAGGGGCAACAACATGTTGATGTAACCGAACATTTACGAGATAGGCTTAGAGTGTTGGACACATGTAGTCTTGTTATGGTCCATTTTATATAAATGTTGGATGAAACGGAAGCCCATGGCCCAGGTGGCCGAAGTTGAGGGATAAACGACCTCGTTCTTTGTTTCTTCCTAATTAGTTTCACGTGTCTCTGGAACCTCTAAAATAATGTTTATTTTTTTTATTAAATATTTTTCTTTTAACTCCAATTTGTTTCAACTTAATTTAATTTTTTAACTTTGGTTAGATTGAATATGAGTATATCACCTAATGAAATAAATAAAAAAAAGAAGACTACAATTAAATTAAAAAAAAATTAATGAATAATTTCAAAAGTATACTCATACATATGAAGAAGTGTCACTTAGTTTAGTTTTCATTATTATTTTTGTATTTGTTTTTTTTGTATTCGATTCACTTTAAATAGTTTAAGTTTTACAAGCTTAAATACAGTATTTGAACTGCTATTATCCAGAATTCAACTTTTAAATTAGTTATAACTGTAACTTAAACAAATTAAGAGATTTGTTTTTCAATTTGGTTTGAGTTGAATGAATTAGATTATGTTGTGATTGTTAATTAATATTGTTTCAAACAAATAAATCATTGTAATGATTAAGGAAGGAGTGAAAAATAAGGGATAGTGAAATGGGTAACTTTATTTTATTTTTTATTGTCATTCGTCATTCTACTTTCTCTGTCTCCTTTACTGTATTGTGCCATTGGCAACGAGTTCACCTTTGATTTAGGTTGTTACCACACGTGTCTCTCCTTTCAGTTGTGTCATCTCGCTAGCTCCCCCATTTCTTTTTTCTTTTTGTCTTGGTAGCTTCTCTTTTACTCTTTATAATTTTGGCTTTGTTAATTTTGAAATTTAATATGCATTGTGCCTTGATATTATACTATGTCTAGTTTTTGCGTACGTTTGTATCGAGATTGCTTGTATTAATTAGTTTGTTCAATGAATTAGTATTGGGTTTGAGGTGTTGCATTCTCAAAAAAAATTATTCTTTTTTTAGAAGTTCGTATTTTAGATGCTATATTGCCAAAAGTTTCAAAAGGTTATGTAAACTCAATATAATAAAATAAAGGTTTATGTAAACTCAAGAGTTTTATAATCTAATTGAGTTTACATGATATTAAAAAGTATATTATTCAAGATAAGGTAAATTTCGATAACCAAGCTAGGCAATCTCCTTAGTTGAATCTCATAGGTGTAGAGCATAATTATGTATTGAACATACCATCACCTGAATCCCTTTATATTATTACTTAAATCCATTATAATACATGTTTAAATATACAGATTAAAATTTTATGTTTGAAATACTATGGTTTTCATCTATTAACAATTTTTGAAAAATGTTATTTTTAATTGATAAATAAAAATAAAATACAAATAAATAGATAATAAAGTGAATGTCATACCACCATACTAATAATTTTTTAGGAGCACAAGGGAAGTAGGGAATTATGATAATGAAGAACCTTTATTTTGTAGTCTGGTTGGATTGAATGTTTACTATTCAAAAGTTATAAGTGATAATTAAAACACATTTCTTTTTACTTAAGAGTGTATAAACTCCAATCTCATAATTTTATTGTAATTTAAAACCTAACCTCTATTAGAGACAATTGATGTATCCTACAAAAGTCACATCCTCCATACTTATTTGCTAAAAAACAAACTCATTAGGTATTATATATCTTTATACACCCGTTCTCTTTCCTTTAACAAAAGTTGTTGAAGATATCGTTTAAGTGACAATATTATTTATGAATTTTGTGTGTCTCTCCTCCCTCCTTTACTCACTGTATATATTATCCTATTTATAATGAAATAAAACAAAACACAATTATTTTTACTTAAGAGTGTATAAACTTCAGTCTCATAATTCGATTGTAATTTAAAACCTAACCTCTATTAGGGACAATTAATGTATCCTACAAAAGTCACCTCCTCCATACTTATTTGCTAAAAAACAAACTCATTAGGTATTATATATCTTTATATACCTCTTCTCCTTCTTTTAACAAAAGTTGTTGAAGATATGGTCTAAGTGACAATATTATTTATGAATTTTGTGTGTCTCTCCTCCCTCCTTTACTCACTGTATATATAATCCTATTTAAAATGAAATAAAACAAAACAAAAAGTTAAAGAGAGTTGACAAAGAAGAATATCAATTACATAAATATTAGGGATAGCAAAATGGGTCAAGCTCGACGGGCTAGCCCGACAAAAAAAAGCGTCGGGTTAGAGATTTCAACCCACCAGCCCGCAACAACCTGGCTCGCACAACCCACCAACCCACTACAATCCGTTTTTTTTTTTTAAGTAAACCACATGTGTTGTTGCTCACTCACGCACAATAGGTTGTACCTTTGACAAACAAACAAATATAGCTACAATTTGGGTTACCCTCACACATAGATTCTGAACACCACACACCCCTTGGGAGCCACCACCACCGCACGAAAAATGCGAGCTTGGTTCACCCCCACACAGAAATAGACCACCACCATATAAGATCAACCACCACGTGCGATTGACAGATGAGATGGTCATGCGGTGCAAGGGAGAGTGACGCTAGTTCCCATAACAACGATGATTTTGAGAGTAGTGGCAGCCACCACAAACAGGTTTGTTGTGCAAAACTAGTACGAGATCAAGAACACACCACGCGAGTCCAAAGGGAGAGTAAGAACAAGATGCCCACCATAATTTTCCCTAATTTCTCTTTATTGGCGCTAACTTTTTCCTATTTTCTTCACCACTGTTTACGGGTTGTCCTAATTTTACCTTATTTACCCCTAATTTTATTTTTCTCAGATTGAGGTTTCTACATCTGTAATGTGTGTTTATGAATTCTGAATTTTTTTAGTGATGATTTTTGTCTTGATTTACCTTGATTTGCTCTGATTTTGCAATCTCCTATTTTTTGTTGCACATGCATTTCCATTGTGGTTGCATGCTCAAAGAGATTATGCACTTGTGTTTCCATTTAACAGCAAAACATGCAAACAAAAAAGAAAAAAACTCAAAACTAGTATGCCAGCCCGTCAGCCTATCTAGATACGTGACGGGCTTCACTTTTCTATTCGTTTTCATGTCACAACAGGTCGAGATAAAATGGGTCAGATTGACCCGCTTTGTCACCTCTAATAAATATACACATAAGGAAGTGGTTATAACTCATTAAAACTTTATAAATTCATGCATCCAAATACATTTGACCTAAATAAACACTAGTTAGGATTGAAAAACATGATAATTTTAGGAACCTAAAAAGAAAAAAAGACTCTTATGTCTCTTAAAAATGAAAATTAGTGCATACTCTTTTATTACATATGAAGTTAAAAATGACTTTTAATTACTCTTTTACCAATTATATTTGTACGTGTCTAATATTTAAATAATTTACACATAGATGGAAAGGGAAAGAAGTAAAATAAAGAAAATTTCAACTTTTTTACTATAATAAGAAAATTTATTGTACATTTCTTTTCAAAAACAACCTTAAAAGAATATAAAAAAAATTAAGGAAGTACAACTTAAGCCATTTAAACTATTAAAATAAATTATAGTTTTCTTGCTAAAAGAAGTAAAATCTATGATGCACCCATACTTCAATTTGGATCACGTATATGTATATGACATGTGTCCGTGTCTAATACTTTATGATACTTTATCGATACTTATCAGTGAAGTAATGAAGTATCTAATTTATAAAGTCATGGTAAAATTCAATAAAATATTTGAATAATGACAAATTTTAGTGACAAAAAATAATTAGTCATTATATAGTGATCAATTTAAGTACCAATTTAAAAGCTAAAAATTATTTGCAACTAAAATAGTTCAAAACAATTATAATTGGTGTCTAAATTGGTAATTAAAATAGTTTTTTTATTATGAATTGGTTTTTAAATTGGTCACTAACATTAGCTACCAATATTTTGACTACTAAAATAATTGGTCTCTAATTAGAAAATTGGTCTCTAACATATTTTTTGTTACTAAAATTGGTCATTGTTTGAAAGTTTTCGTATAGTGATATTTTTACAATGACAATGATTTTTATTTTTTTATGTTGACAACTTTAGTACATATGGTT
>Ga0209389_1003600_pt1 | contig 12558 bp, 8 predicted proteins | sample CowpearedBW_FD_187526 | JGI IMG/M metagenome (GOLD analysis project Ga0209389, IMG submission 187526) | Root nodule microbial communities of legume samples collected from California, USA - Cow pea red BW (SPAdes) (version 2) | ecosystem: Host-associated > Plants > Roots > Nodule | place: USA... | reverse complement strand
GTTGAGAACCCTTCATTTTTTTTTATTGAATAGGGGTGCCTCGTTAAAACCTCCCTGGCCAAAACCCTCCTTAGGGAAAAAAGACCAGGTGAGGAAAAAGAGTACACCCAGGGTTACAAGTGTTCGGCTCAGTGTAGCATACATTAAACTGAAATAGAATTTGAGGTGCGATACATTCCAAGTGTTGGGAATCTCTTCCCCAGATAGGTGTTCCATGCGATAAGCTCCTCCTCCTGCATCTTCGTGTATGCGGTATGGGCCGTCCCAATTGGCGGAGAACTTGCCATCCTTCTTTCTAGCACTGCTGGCCATTCTCCATACTAAGTCCCCGATGGCGAATGATCGTGGACATAGGTTTGCATTATCTTTTCTGGCAGCTCGTTGTTTGGTAGCTAAATTGCGTATCTGGGCTTTTTCTATGAGTTCGGGTAGAAGGTCGAGATGTATGGCCATGTTTTGGTGGTTGTGGGTTGGGTCGTATAGTTCTCGGCGCATGGATGGTTCGCCAATCTCAACTAGTATCATGGCGTCTGCACCGTAAACTAGGCTGAATGGGGATTCGTTTGTTGATTATTAGGGGGTGCACCTGTAAGCACATAGCACTTCTACTAACTCTTCAGGCCATCGGCCTTTGGCGGTATCTAATCTGTTGCGTAGCTCCACGAGGATAACTTTATTCGCCGCCTCTGCTTGTCCATTGGTTTGTGGATGTTCTACAGAGCTTGTGATATGCTTGATGCCTAGGCCATTGTAGAACTTGGCTAGCTCTTTGTCAATAAATTGTCGGCCATTTTCTGTGATGATGGTATGTGGGACACCGTATCTGCATATAATATCCTTCCAAACAAATTGCTGAACTTTCTGGGCCGTGATGGTAGCTAGCGACTTGGCTTCTATCCATTTGGTGAAGTAATCGACGGCTACAATTAGGAATTTCACCTGCCCTTTGCCGGGTGAAAAGGGGCCGAGAATGTCCATTCCCCACTTAGCGAATGGCCATGGGGATAGTATGTGGTGTAGTTGTTCTTGTTTTTGGTGAATAAGGTTGCCATGTTTCTGATATGGTTTGCACTCTCTGACATAATCCTGGTAGTCTGCTTCTATAGTCGGCCAGAAATATCCGGCTTTAAGGACTTTGGTAGCCATGGTGCGTGCGCCGGAATGATAGCCACAAATGCCTTCGTGTAGCTCTTTAATAATATATTGTGCTTGTTTTGCCGTGACACACTTGAGAAGGGGTTGGCCATATCCGCGTTTGTAGAGGTCATCGCCTATCATGGTGTACCTGGCGGCCTTAACTAGCTAAGTTTTGTCCGCATCTTAAGGGGGGTTGCCGATTTTGAGGTACTGGATATAGGGGGTGGTCTAGTTATGGCTTTGGGAGGGGGTGACATTGTCAGCTGGGGCGTGGGTTAAATTTTGACAAGTGTGTGTAATGGAAGGCGTAGATAGTGTTTGCTGTAAGAAGGATCGGTGACGGTTTTTTAACTTGGTGTTGGCCAATTTGGAGAGGATATCGGCTCTGATGTTGTTGGTCCTTGGGATGTGTTCGATGCGGACTTGTTCGAGGGTGGATTGAATGACTGCATGGACCAGGTGGTAATATTGTAGAAGGATGGGGTCTTTGATCTGGAACTCATCATTTAGATGGCCTACAGTGAGCTTGGAGTCGGTTTTGCACGTTAATTTCTTGACACCTACCTCGCGGGCTAGGGAAAGGTCGGCGAGGATTGCTTCGTACTCAGCTTGGTTATTCGACGTTTTGAAGGCAAAGTGGAGGGATTTTTCAATGAAGATGTCGTTGGGGCCTTCTAAGACGATGCCAGCGCCGACACCTCTTGGATTTGAGGAACCATCTACTTGAAGCGTCCACTGGTCCTTAGTGGGTGTGTGCTGGAGGTCGTTGACGAAGTCTAAGAGACACTGGGCTTTGATGGGGCCATGGGGTTCATAGCGGATGTTGAATTCTGACAGCTCGACGGCCCATGATGACATGCGCCCAGCTAGATCTGGCTTTTGTAATATCTTTTGGATTGGGTAGTCGGTTTTAACGGTTATGCTGTGGTTTTGGAAATATGGGCGTAGGCGGCGTGCTGCGTGGACCAAAGATAGGGCCAACTTCTCTACCATTTGATATCTGGTTTCAGGATCTTGCAGCGTTCTGCTCACAAAATATACAGGATGTTGCGTGCCTTCTATTTCTTGGACAAGCGCGGTGTTGATAGTGTAGTCGGTAGCTGTGATGTATACGAGTAGGGGTTGATGGGTGTCCGGCTTGTGGAGAATAGGTGGGGAGGTTAGGGTTGTTTTCAGTTTTTGGAAAATTTGTTCATAATCATCAGTCCACGTGAACCGGGTGGATTTCTTTAAGAGTTGGACTATGGGTTGGGTTTGTTCGGCTAGTTTGGGTAGGAAGCGGGAAATGGCTGTGAGACAGCCAATAAGACGTTGGACCTCCTTAATAGTAGTGGGGTTGCGCATCTCGATGATGGCCTTGCACTTTTCGGGATTGGCTTCTATGCCGCGCTGTGTTAAAATAAAACCAAGGAATTTACCCTGGTCAACGCCGAATACACACTTGTATGGGTTGAGGCGAAGGTTGTATTGGCGTAGTGCAGAGAAGACTGCTGATACGTCCTCGACGTGTTAGCGATGACTTGGAGACTTGACAACCATGTCATCAACGTATACTTCGACACATTGTCCCATTAGATGACTGAAAACCTTGTCCATCAGCCGTTGGTAAGTTGCTCCAGCATTTTTGAGACCAAAGGGCATGACCCTATAGAAGTAGTTGGCATCGTCCGTGATGAAGGCGGTTTTGTGCATGTCAGATGAGGCCATGGGAATTTGGTTGTACCCGGAATATGCGTCTAAAAAACTAAGCACCTTGTTTCCTACCGCGCCGTCAACGAGTCAGTCGATGTTAGGTAAGGGGTAGGCATCACGAGGGCAAGCCTTGTTTAGATCCGTGTAGTCTACACACATCCGCCATTTGCCATTGGCTTTCTTCACCAAGACAACATTAGAAAGCCAAGTGGTGTACTGAGCTTCTTCTATGAATCCTGCGTTTAGTAAATTGTCGGCTTCAACCTTAGTTGCTAGCTGACGTTCCTCGCCAAGTTTGCGTTTTTTCTAGGATACGTAGCGGGCTTCTTTATAGATGGATAGTTTGTGGGATGCCACTTAAGGGTCCACCCCAGGGAGGTCATCGGCTAACAAGGCAAAAAGATCTGTGTTGTTGATGAGGATGCGTGTGATGATGGCATGCTCGTCAGAGTTTAAACCGGTGCCTAGGTTGATAGAGTGGCCATTGGGAAGCTCTAGAGGGGAGGTCTCCTCAATTGGTTTAAGAGGAACATCCTGGCCTACTCTAAGGTCTAGATCTTCGCCGGACAGGGCGATGCTGGAGCCAGGGGGTCGCTCAATGTGGTTGGTTTGTTGGATTGGGAGTTGTGATCGCAGGCTGGCCATGTAGCATTTGCATGCCAAGCGCTGGTCGTAGTGGATGGTAAGGATGTCACCGGAAGGGGAAGGGAACTTCATGGCCAAGTGAAGGGTGGAGACGACGGCGCCAAGGGTATTAAGGGAAGGACGACCTAGGAGGATATTGTAGGATGTTGGCGCGTCGACGATAAGGAAGCGGATTGGGATGGTTTTGGTTTGGGTCCCCTCCCGAAAGACGGTGTGGAGGTCGATGTAGCCACGGGTGGATACTTGTTCACCAAAGAAGACATAGATTGGCTCGTCATATGGAATCATGGGAGTGTCCAGAAGTTGAAGTTTTTGGTAGGTGGCCCAGTAGAGGATATCAACGGAGCTGCCCTGATCAACGAGGACTTTCTTAACAGCGTAGTTCTCGATTTCAACAGTGATAACCATGGGGTCATCTTGTTGATGGTCGAGGCCATGAAAGTCGTCATCTGTAAAGATGATAGGAGGCATGCGGCGTCTGTGGTGGGAATGGGTGATATGATTGATGGATTGGATATGGCAGAGGTGTCTTTTTCTGGCAGAAGAAGTGGATCCTCCACTAGCGAAGCCACCAGAGATGGTGTTGATGGTGCCGCGAAGGGGGGGTCGACAGGGGTGATGTCGGTGCAGGCCGGTTCGGGTTCTTGGTTGGGGGGTTGGACGGGGCATCTGTCAGAACGGGAGTCATGTTGAGGACGTCTGTGGTCGGATCGAGGGGGTAGCGGGATCGAGAGGAAGAGGAATGGTCATCTCTACGGATGAAACGACGAAAGTGGCCAACACGGACCAGTTCTTCTATTTTATCCTGGGGTGCTTTGCGTTCTTCTATAGTGTGGCCATGGTTACGGTGGTAGCGACAATATTTGGTCATATCAGCGTTGGGAGGTGTGGTTGTCTTGCGTGGTGGAGGGATTAGGTCAGCTTGTAGGGCCTCGTCAAGGATGCGGGAGTGGGCTACGGTAAGACGGGCATATCTGGTGAAGCAAGGTTAGCGGGGCTCGCGTGGGCGGGCATCAGGGCGTGGGTTAGGTTAGTGGGTAGGGTTGGCGGTGGTGGCTGCATAGTCATTGCAGAATTTGGTGTGGAGGGTTTCCATTTCCTCCATGCGGATATAGTCAGCTGCACGTAATTTGAGCCCGTGCATAGAGGCAGGTGGGTGGAGGTAGACGTTGTTGGCGAAGGGGCTGGGTTGTAGGGTAAGTGCCATGCACTAGAGGATCATCTCCTCGTTGAGGTGTGGGGTACGAAGAGCTGCCTTACTGAAGCGATCTATGAACGCTCTGAGTGGTTCGCCTTGATCTTATCTAATGCCCAGGAGAGAGATTGTGGTAGTTTGGTGTGGACAGCTGCCAGCGAAATGGGTGGAGAACATGTGAGAAAGGACGACGAAACTGTCGATGGAGTAAGGTGGGAGGGTTGTGAACCATTCTAGGGCAGGGCCCTTGAGGGTGGTGGGGAAGGCTTTGCAGAATACTGCATCTTGGGACGTGTACACGGCGACATGGGTGATGTAGACTTTGAGGTGCTCGTCAGGGTCGGTTTCGCCAGTATAGCGGTCCAGGTTTCCCGGCTAGCCCCTCTCCGATGCTATGCCTCACTAGTACCACTTATAATATCATCTACTCTTGTGTAACTCATTACAGGATTATCGGCAAACACAAGCAGATATGGTGAGCTAACATATAAACATATATATACAATATCATTGAAATATATGCAAACAGACATCAAAGGAACTCTATCCTTTGATTCCACACCACATGGCCACCACCATGTTATCCATGTTCTACGTCTTTAGGAGACTACCTCAAGACGCCTTTGTTGCCACACCTACAAGCCACAAGTTGTAGAAAACGTGCGAGAAACCTACTGTGGACCACACTTTCTAACGCCAGATGGAGTTCCTAGTACAAAGCATAGTTCGTAAAGTCCCAAGACTACCAAACTTGTCGGCAAAATACCGAGGAGGGCAATCTTTCTGGACCCATCCGTACGAGCCACAACTCGCACACTCACATTGGCAATACTCGCCAATCCGAGCCGCAACTCAAGGATTCCTCATGTTCATTCGCCATCCTGAACCACAACTGAAGAGATGTCATTCTGAGCCACAACTCAAGAGATGTCATTCTGAGCCACAACTCAATGAATGTCACGTGTTTACCCTCTATCCTGAGCCACAACTCAAGGGATACTGTTAAGGGCCACAACTAGGGATGTCAAAAAAATCTGTACTCGCGGGTATCTGCGGATAAAACCCGCAATGGGTAGAAAAGGGATATTAAAAATAGATACCCGCTACCCGCGGGTACGAGTATTTTTGATACTCGCATGTTAATAGGGTAGGTACGGGTATCATAGTATCCGTACCCATGGATACCCGTACCCGCTAAACTTACACCCCTTGATATTCTTTGAAATTGGGCATATACATCAAACCTTATATAGACAATGACGTTTATGGTATACTTGTTGTCAAATGATGATATCAAAATAAGAATACTTGGTATGTGGTAATTGAGGTTTATTATTTGCTTATTTTGTTTATTTTTCAAGAACCAATCGAAAGAAGTGAGTTTGTTTATCAAAACACTAATTAAAGAATTTTCATTGTGTTGAACGTCATTTTATATTTACTTTTACAATTATTTGGACTTGTATCAGCTTGAGTTTACTTGAACTTTATTTAAAATTTATGACAGTGATGTATTTTATTTTATTTTATTTAAATTTATGATTAAATATTTGTTTTTTAAATAATTTTGCAAATACCCGCGGGTACCTGTGGATATGAAAAAAATAGGCGGATACCCGCACAATGGATACTCGACGAATATGGGTACGGACACGGAGAATATATTTATCCAGCGGGTAGGGTACGGGAGAGCTACTACCCGTACCCTACCCGCCCCATTGACATCCTCAGCCACAACTCAAGGAACACTCCAGCAAGTCTCTCTTTAAGGTATCACCAAAGCTTTGTAGACCACGCACATCCAAAGCCAACAAGTATGCTACTCCTGCATTATCGCCTAATACTACTCTAGAGCCGCCAAGCGAAATTGCATTCCAGACCGCCTGGCAGAACTCCTCCGCCACTAGGCGCCTCGCACCTCTGATGTCATTGTCCTTACAGGTATCGCCTGGTAGAACCAGCTTCGCCGCTAGGCACCATACGCCTAGTGACCCTCTGGAATTGTAGCTATCGCCTAGCAGTCCAAGCCTCGTCGCTAGGCGCTACACCAGTACAACGAGTTGTACTAGTTTTATGTGCAATAGTGCAGACTTAAACCTAATCCAATATCCAGACCCACAATGCTCGCTACCAATTTAAGTCGATAAGGTTCCACAGTCCTAAACCCCACACTCTAAATTCCTTACTATATTTCTAATTCCCATGTGATTTCATCAACACAAGTATTCCACCACTTAGACTTAATCACAACCTATCGTGCTCTTATTAATTCACACACCATCCCAAGTTGGTACTCACAACCTAGTTTTGTAATTCATCATTACACCATAGTTAATCTCTCTTTTCCATTTGGAGTAGTATCTATTTCATTATTTCACTCCCACTAATCTTATCCACAACAATTCCCAATTTTTAGAAATTCATGCCACTTATCAGAAACAATTCACACCTTATTATCACTATCTATTCCCTCCACCCTCTTGAAATCCCATTCTCCACTTCCACACTTTACTATCTATTCTCTCCTATCATATAGTGCCTACTCAATTCCCAAGAACCTTTTAGAATGAACTCTCCGCTGCCACCGCAGTAAAATAACAAATTTGCCTCTGCTCTGATAGTGCGCCTGATAGTAGATCCAATGCCGCCAAGCGATGCATAGAATTTTGGAATTTTCAGAATTCGTTGGAATAGTGCAAGTCCAATGTAACTCAGTTTTCGTCTTCCTTTGTCCGCTTTCCCAATTGCACGTATGATTGATTACCAGTACAATACACAGAAAATGACCACGAAATTGTAATCCAAATCATACTACCCTAAACTTCTCTAAACCAACGCAACCCTAATTCACATTCAATCATTATTTCACCCAATTACATCCAACTAAGACATATTTCAACGATTACAGGAATCAAATACTTAACCAACAGGTAAGACCTCTTTTTCCCCAATCAAACAACCTAGAAAACCCAAAAAAACATTAAAATTGAACCATCCAAGTTCGCGTCGCCTAGCGGGAGGTCCTCACCGCTAGGCCATTCATACGAAAACCCAGAAAACTATGTGAGAAAAGATGTGTCGCCTGACGGGTAATTTGTTGTTGCTAGGCATGTTCCTCACTAGAACCCAGAAATACACTCATGCCAGCATGAGTTATTTAGTGGCTTTGAAGGCCTGCCAAGCGGTTTCTGGAAAATTTCTAGAAACCCAAGATTACATATTTTGGCAACGCTTAAACATTCAAACATATATACAATCATGCAAAAAGACCAATACAAATCAAAATACATGGAGTCCAGCTCCTCTAACCTAGATTTGTTGCTTAAAATTTGATGATTCTAGAGCTTCCCTTTGATCACCAATAGCCTCCTTTGCTCTGCTATTGTTAAGCTCTTCCTTTCACTCACAAACTCAGTTGCTCACTCTGAATTTTCTCTTCTCGTAGTGCTCAACAATGGCAAACACCTAAACCCTCTCTCTCACTCTTAATTGGACACTTAACTAAGCCTTAATTGTGCTTAATGGTCAAAAAAATGAAAATGGCATTAAGATTATGTTTAATTGTCATTAAATGACTGTTCCATGGTGGTTTTCAAGCCCCTTGGCTTCCCCTTCTGTGTGCTACGGTTTCTTACCCTTCCCATCTATGCCAAAACTAATTTTAGCAAAAAGGAAGCTTAATTCATGTTTACTAAGGTTCAAACACATAACCATGCAAATGTCAAGTCAATGCATAACCATTCAACCAATTAATGTTTCATGACAATTCCTATAAATATAAGATTATATTATCACTCTTTATGATCAAGCATACTACTTAAATAATAAACAATTAAAATAACACACAATAGGCATACATAGGACTCAAACCCAAGTCTTTTCATAACAACCAAGTACTCTCAACCATTTGAGCTAGTACTATTCAACATCATACATGCTAACATTAATTGCTATAAAGGCTCTAAGTACTCGTATTTATTAATTAATTAATTTTCTCGGGTCTTACATTAGATGTCTTGTTAGTCTTGGTGTGTCTCTTTTAATATGTTAAAATGGGTTTTAACAGGTTAAAAGGTTTGTAGTATATAGTTTCAGGTACGAATGCATTTAATCAGTTGAATTATTTTTCAATCGACTGATTTAACTTAAGTCTAATGAAATCATCTAACTGTACAAAAAATTTAAACGACTAATTTCATTTAAACCAAACTATATATGTTGTATTTTCGAGAGCAGAGGAAAAATTATGAGTTTTTGAGCGCGAAATCTTGTCATTCATAACTGGAAAACTCTCTCTCTGCAATACACAGTTGCAACGTGTAGATTGAAGATCTTGGTTGATCTTGGAGGCATTTTGGCTTATGAGTAGCTTGAAGAACACATGTATGGTTGGCTAGGGAGAGCCACCATCAGGTTTGGTTGTTCTTGTGCCTTTAGTTGTTTGCCTGATGTGATTTCAGGTTTGTAAGTGTGATTCTTGCAGGGTAGTTGTCTAGATTTTTATGTGAGTCAAAAATCTTGTGAGTTTCTTTGTTTAAAAGTGTAATCTTGGTGTGTTATTTGTAAAACTTTTGAATATAGTAGAAACCAGGCTCAAGTTATCCTGGTAAATTGGATGTAGCTTTATGATTGAGTGAATCAGTATAAAAAAAACTGTGCAATTTTCTTTCCTTCATCTCACTCACTTTGAATCATTTTAAAACTCAAGAAAACTAATAAATTCATTCTTTGTTGTGCTTTAATACGTTCTTATGTAATTTGAGGTTGTATTCTTGTTAGAAATATTGATTGGAACAAGTCTTGTAGGTAAAAGTTTATTGTTTGAGTTAAATCTGCGAATTTTGCATTATGCATAAATTCCAAGTATTTTACCGGACTGATTTGAAATTTTAATCGATTGTTTCATGGCTCAAGAACAAATTACTATACTATTTTATTTTTTGACTGATTGAAAGTGTACTGATTTGTAGCTTTTACATTCTAATTTTCTAGTCTATTTCATTCAATTGAAAGGGGTTTTATGCTTTCGAAAACGTTGTAAACAACTAATTCAACCCCCCTTATTGGCTTAAATCACCATTTCAAAACTAACAATTGGTATCTAGAGTAAGGTGCTTGGAAGATATTCAAGTTTGATAAAATAATCTTTTGAAATGGCAGAAAATAAACTCCCTTTTTGCTGAAGGTGCCTCTATCCATAGACCACATATGTTTAAATGCCATTGCAAACTATCTTAGAGGTAGAGGTGTTTCATTGTTTAGGAATATATTTTATGGGACTTTGTCCCTCTTCATCTAGGAATGAATATATATATATATATATATATATATATATATATATATATATATTAATAGTTGTGGATTATATCAGTAAATGGGTGGAGGTAGCGGCTTGTCAAAAGAAGGATGCCAAGGTAGTGATAACATTTTTGAAGAAACTTTTTTTTCTCGGTTTGGCGAATTCTCATTAGTGATGGAGGGACACATTTTTGGAATGCTCAATTGGCAAAAGTTCTTTAATACTATGAGTTAAAGCATAAGGTTGCTTCACCATATCTTCCACAGACCAATGGTCAAGCTGAAGTATCCTATTGGAAGAAATAGAAGACTCTATAGAAAATAGTAGCATCTTCTAGAAAAGATTGGTCAATAAAGTTAGATAACACTTTATGGGCATATGAGACTACAATGAAGCCCCCAATTGGATTCTCTCCCTTTTAGTTGGTACATGGAAAAGCTTGTCATTTACAATCGCGATGGAGCATAAGGCTTATTGGGCATTGAAGTTGTTAAATTTTGATTCTTCTTTGTCAACTAAAAAAAGGAAATTACAATTGCTAGAGTTGGAGGCGATGAGACAACATACTTACGATAACTCCAAAACTTATCAAGAAAGGATTAAAAGGTATCATGATTGAAAGCTACTAAAGAGGGAATTTCATCTAGGTCAGTAGATATTGCTTTCCAATTCAATACTTAAATTATTTCCAAGAAAGTTGAAGTCCAAATGGTCGGGGCCATTCATAGTCAAGCGGTCAAGCCACATGGTGTTGTAGACCTATGGATCCAACTTCTGAAAATCTAGAAATAAGTTGGGTTGTTAATGGACAACGACTTAAGCATTATATGGGTGATGAGGTGCATCGACTTAAGCACTTGTTAGGAATTTTTCACATTTTTTAAGTTTATTTTATATTTTATTTTTCTTTATTTTATATTAGAATTATTTTTAGCATTTATGCTTAATCTCGAACTTATTTAATAATGTCTTTTAATTAGTATGTGTGTGAATTAATTGTTTGAATTTTTGGATGGACAATTGTGTTAAAATATTCTTGAGCAGCAAGTTTCTTCTTTATTAAATGTGCATAAAGTTGGAATACCTTGTTGTATACATTAATTGTGAGATAGTCTATTGTGTTTACATTCAGTCACTCCTTATTCAATGTGAGAGTATGACCATATTTTTTGAATATTTAAGTGTGTGAGCTTATGTGTAAAGAGTTGTAAGGGGAATAGTTATTGCTATAAAATTAATTTTTGCCCGATTGTTGTTAATATAATCACATAAATAGTTAGAAATGATAAATGCATTTGTTTTGATTTGTCATTAAAGCTACTTGGCCAAATAGCCAACCTTGATATGTTAATCCATTTGTAAACCTTTATGAGCCTTAATGTTTCCTTCTTTTACCCTTAGTCTTTTAAATAAAATATATTTTATCCCACACCCTATCCAAAGAGAACAAGTCAATGTGAGTATAATAAGAGTATGACATCATACTAGTTTGTGGTAGGGTATAAACAACCGATCAGGGTATGAGATTGAATAAGTGAGGTAGAGTATCAATACCTTACCCAAAGAGGTTACAAATTTTGTCTGTTAGATAATTTCATAAATATTTTCCATAAAATATTGAAAAAAAAAGAAGGAAAGAGCCAAGAAAATATATGTTATGAAAAAAGGTTGTATCATAGACGGACATGACAACTTTTGGGAAAATTATTACATAGAGAATACCCATAATATCATGAATTATTTACATTTTGTTGTTCTCTTTGGTTTAATAATGTGTTTGAATTCCTAAAAATCTATATTTCTTCTAGTCAAGCCTCATTACAATCTATGAAAGACTTTTGATCTAACCAAATATGAGAATTGTGTAATTTAGAAGATGGGAAAGAGTTGATGAAGTGGTTTAATAACACGTTGAGTGTGATGAATCATTGACATACACTTGTGTGTAAAGTGAAGCACTAATTCTTGTTAGCTAATTTTAAATTTAATATTATAGTTATTATCTCTTATATTGTTCCAGGGATTGAAGAAATAAAACAAAAATCATGTCATCTTGTCTTGAGTTTTACAGCTATAAGTGTAATTCTCTTATGTTGTATAATCAGAATTGAAAATTCATTTGCTCTTATGTTATTTTGATAGGCTGACTTGAGTTTTTCTGAATTCTATAATTTTAAGCTTTTATGAGGACATGAAAATGTTTAAGTTTAGAGTATTTTGATAATTGGCATTATCATTGTGTTTATTTTGTTTATTTTATCTTTTATTTATATTTTTATTATTACTTTTTAGATAATTATGGTTTTTATTAATAAATTAGAAAATAGAAATATTTGATTCTTATTCCTGAAAATATTATGGAGATAAGTTGAAATCCATTAAGACCGAAGAATATCTCAACAAAATTCGTTATCAAAAGATTGGGTTACTTCAACTAAAAAAATGGAAATTACTAAAGATCGAAGAATATGTCAATAAAGTTTGTTATCAACAAATTGGGTTAATTACAAAAATTAAATTAATGAGAGTCACTAGATATCGAAGAATGACTCAATGAAATAAGTTGTCAACGTATTTTATTTTATATATA
>Ga0209389_1003597_pt1 | contig 12561 bp, 11 predicted proteins | sample CowpearedBW_FD_187526 | JGI IMG/M metagenome (GOLD analysis project Ga0209389, IMG submission 187526) | Root nodule microbial communities of legume samples collected from California, USA - Cow pea red BW (SPAdes) (version 2) | ecosystem: Host-associated > Plants > Roots > Nodule | place: USA... | reverse complement strand
TTGATTAAAATTTATCACTAATATAATTAAGAGAAACAGTACTATATATGAAAAGCAATTAATCATCAATAACTCTGGTATGATAATTGGTATCACGCAAGACTGCAATTATAGGAAAACAAACAAATCATGGTAGGATCCTTTCCCAATTAAGGAAAACTGAGGGAGGTATGTGGATGATAATTAAGGGTAAGTGTCCTAAATTCTAACCCCACTTCCCACCATGTGATTATGTGATCCAATTATTTCTCCTTTGAGTTGGGAAAAGACAGAAGATGATGACATCAACAACATCAACCACTACAGCTACAACAAACTACTGCAACAATCCAAGAGTGTCTGAGTGCGTCTTTCACTTTCTAATTTTTTTGCTTTCTATAATGCAAATTCGGACGTGGCAAGCATGCTGTGGTTTTTTTATTCAAAAAATGGCGGATCTTAGCAGAATCTTAGAACCTCAGGTAAGCATAATGATTCCATCTGATACAGAACCATGGAATTGGAGGAGCCACGATAATATTATTGAAGATATCATTGAAGGGTTTTAAAATGCAAGTATGCTTATAATGCATATACAAAGACGTCAAAATGGCGAAACGCATTTGCTTTAGGCAGCACAAGTCATAATCAAATGCTCCATTATGCTTGGGCTTTAGGTATTGCACTCTCTTCTTAAAACATACTTCAACATCAAAAAGCCTCTTTAATTATTTTATGGCTGTGAAGAAATACCAGCTCACATAAACACATCTTTTTTTTAGCAAAGTGGTGGTGTTATTTATTTTAACTTTATTCGTCTATAGAGACTCTTTCATGGAGTTCTCACCTCTCCTCTTACTTTTTCATCTCATTTTGTCTGTATAGGTAAATAGTTAGATATAATATGAAAGATCACTTTCTTGTTCATATTAATGTACATTCCAGATTCTTATTTTGTGTCTTTAGTTTAACTCACATGAAAAGTAGAAGTTAGTGAAAGTAGTTTTAGTTTGGATGTGTGATCTGATGCAAAAGAAGAGATATTATTCCCTTACATGAATTTTAGGACTTTCAATAAGTAGTCTTTAATCTACAGTAGAGAAATTCTTTACATGGAAGACGCTGAAGTGAGAAACCGTTCTCCAAGTTATTACCAAAAGAAAGTTGTAACAGTTGTTAAAAAATGTTCAAAAAGAGCATTAGATATTGCATGGAAATTTTGTGTTTACTGGGAATATACTCAATTCTGAAAAGGTTGGAGGATTTTCTTAACTCTGATGATATTCAGTGCTTCCGAAGCAGATTTTGGTTGGTTTGTTCGTCTTTTTGCCTAATGCGTCACTTAGGAGTGCAATCTTTGCACGCTACATATATCAAACACCTTTAGTAGCTTTATGTTATTTTTCATTATTTTAGTGACTTCTTGTCACTTTGATAATTCTAGGCTCTGGTTGCGTCATTTTAACTTTGATGCTTCTTGGAGTTGTTTGTTGGAGTCTTGCCATTTGCTGGATTAAGAGTTTCGATGCCGTATTCCTTTTCTCATACACTTTATCAGAGCGTCAACAAAGAGGTTTTTAACAGGGTTAAGTAACAAAAACTCCTTAGGATTTATTTGATATTCAAAAGAGCTATTTGTAGTTTAGAAAATTTTATTTCATCTCCTGTATTTAAACAGCTAAGAGTGATGAAGATGTAAAAGTGAGTCCAGAAAAAAAAAATGGATTGAATGTGCAAAGTGTTAAGTATCTACTCACTTTTGATCATTTAAAAGTATAACAGTAGTAATTACTGATTATAATAGTGTTTAATATTAATTATCATCGTTGCAGCTGAATTTGTAATTAATTATTACTATGCTTTAACATCTAAAGCTAGTTGTCTCACTTTAGAGGAAACCAATGCTTACTTTGTCATTCTAATGTCATTCATTAAAATTAGGCATGCTAAACAATAGGATTTTTCATAATCACACACTTTTAACGGTTATTAATCAATAGAATTAGGCAAACTTTCAACCAATGATTTAGTTGTGCAACTCTTTCAAAGGATTAGACAATGAACATTAACTTTTATAGAAGTTAACTAGTAAAACACATTTGTTGGGGTGGAACTTAGCAATACAGATTACACATTTTTTATACTTTACGCCTATTCTAAGGCTTTTTCGAACTTATCTCACCAAAGTATTGGCTTACGTTATACTAGCAATATTTTTGTTAACCTTTTTGTAAAGGTGTTGCCTTTGCTAGCTTTATTTCACTATTTTAATGACTTCTTGTCATTTCTAAGAATTTTAGGCTAGGCTAACTATTGTTAAACTGTGGCAGAGTTGTGCTAATTCAGTATTGCAGACATCTGGTATTTGAAAATTAGACAAAGAACAATGAATAAGATTTGTGTTACGAATCTAAATCCCCTCTCATCGTTTCTGATTTCTGATCTTTCACTGTCCAGAAAACTACAGAGGAAAATTAGTATATCAAAGGCATGGCCTTTGAGTTGGAATGCCATGAAAGAGGCATTACTAAAGAACTGTAATGGAGCTCATTTGTGCCTCACAAAACTATCCTAAGCCTCAAGGTTCATAACATGTTGACGTATTGAAGTTGAGTCTCTGGTATCAAAATGAAATCAACGAACGTTGGTGCTGCTAGAAACTTTCCCAGTTCATAAATTTCTTAACCTCATCATACAACACTAAGACAGCAGCTGCTCCTGTGCTCCTAAACATATTAGAAACTGCACCACGGTAAAATGAAGACACCCCTTCAGTCCTGTACATCTTCCTCCAGCAATCAAGGGTGCTATCATACACTGGCTGTTCCATGCCAGATTGCATCATCATCCTCCTACGAACCGTGTCTAACGGGTAAGATATCAACCCTGCAGAGGTTGTCACTGCCTGAGCTACAAACCAACGCTTCCACAACGCCAACTCAGGTTTTGATTTTTCAGACAATAACTCTTTCATGGTATCGAAGCCTCCAAAATATAGGCCCCTGTGTACCACCATCCCTTGAAGAGATGCAGGAAGGCCCCTGTAGATTCCACGAACGCCATTCTTGTGGAATATGGTAGCCAAGAAATGGAAAATCCCTCGAAATTGGCGCACTTCAGTACTTCCAATGTCTGCAGCAAGCCGCGTGTGTGCTATGTCAAGAGGGTACACCAGTACAAGTGTTGTGCAACCGGCTGCAGCACCAGCCACGAAATTTGCAGTGGCACCTGGCAAAAGATTATTTTCACTAGAATTTCCACCCCTTAAAATGGTTTTGTAAAGATCCTGTGGAGCACAATGAGTGATGTATCAATATCAAGACTCGGCATTTACTAGAACATTATATATTAAGCAGCAGTTATGGTTTTTCATCAGTTGTATTGTACGAGTGAATAATGACAGGCAGAACAGAAAAAATAAATACATGTTCTAGTATTCTAACATGGAAACAAAACTTTCTTTATTGTTGGGTGTTATTTCATGAAACACATAGATGTTCAAGTTGTTCTGCAGTCATTCTGTATTTAGCAATTTGTATGAACCATTCAAAAATGTGATTTTTATTAAAGGGCATAAAGGATCCCCAGGGGAAAGGGAGAAAATAGCAAAGCTAACAAAGATACACTTCCAAGATTGTTACTTCTTTGGAAAATTAAGTACTAATTACTAACCTTGATTCTAGAGTGTAATAGCTGGGTTGGTATTTCTAGCACTTAATTGCACTCCACGTATTCATCTCAACCCTAGTTTAGGACACCAAAAACACAATTGTAAAGTCCACATTTTATTCACACGTCAATAATCAGACTGCTCATCTTCTAGACAAGCACAAGACATCTTTTACACATTCACATCATGTAAGTCACATCCTTAATAATGCATTACCTTAAACAAGAATTTATTCTTAAACCTTCTTCACTATATTTGCTATAGAAATACTGTTGCCATTTAAAATCTCTATAACAGCATTAATTAGGAAGATACGCCAGGGTCTTCAACAAGAGCATCAACTTTAAAGTGCATCCGCATAGAATATTTCAGTAAAATTCTCAAATTTCTTCAGAAAGAAATGTACTCTGGAACTTTTCACAAAAAACACCTCACTGAACAGTGCCTGTGTTTTTCTTCTAAAGAAGCAAATTTCTTCAGCCTCAGAAGACCTATGTATAAGTAATGGGATCTACCTAACTCAGATGTAGAACAATAAGTATGTTTGATACCATTCTCCAATCAAAATTGTCATTTCTTCTCAATGATTGCAGCTGGGTTTAGTTACCAAGATGAAGGCATTGTTTTTGAGATTAAAAGACAATTTCAGTTGATAGGCTTTGCAAGGATTGGATTTTGGAAAAAAACTGAACCATACCCCATTTTAATAAAATCAATTGGTTTAAGTCAAACAGTTTTTTATAAAATGGGTTGGTTTGTTTTCCAAAACAGTTCGTTTTTTGGATTTGGATCAGTTCAGTTTTCTATTGCACACACGTATGTTTGAATTTATTAAAGAATGGAACTGTATTTAAGTTTTACCAGATTTTCTTTCACATAATCATTTCACTAAATAAAATAATGGAATCAAATTACTAAATGAGTTGTTGAGCTTCAAATAGTCTAATTATCTCATCTCAAATTGATTTGAAAAGTTCCATTAAGTTTGGTCAGACAAATCAATATAAAGTATAAACCAATTATCAAGAAATCATGGTGGAGAAGCACAGAAAATCCTAACCATCAAAGAATCAAACTTCAAACTAAATAAATAATCAATGAACCTGTGCATCACAAGTTCAAATAAAAAAAGAACAAACGTCCCGACTATTTAGTGTCTATCAATTTCCTAGTGAACAATGGGTCGGTTATTTCATTGATAAGTACTTTTAAATCATGTTATTACTTTAATATTTTAAAATATTGATACATACAAGTATATACACACCGCGCATTTGTGAAGGACGTCTTACTGCCACCAAAAAGACTAAAACAGTTTCTAATAAACACACGAAAAAAAAAAAGAGAAAATCCTCATAACAAATTTCTGGTCTGTGAGCGATTTATGCCTCAAATTCAATGCTAAAAATGCAGAAAGTTGAAGTCTAGAAACTCAGAAACATCAATTAAAACATCATGCAATTCAAGATATAGATGTTTTCATTAAAATTGTACCGTGGACAATCCTTGATACTGTTCAAAAGGCGGGTAGGTGGGAAAAGGTACATCTTAAAGAAAAAGTAATATAGTGCCACTAAAATAAGGTGCAGCACATTATAAGACTGATTCTACTTCTTATTCTCTCTTTACAGGGTAAGATCAGACTACTGCATAGAGATAGGGAATGAATTACAGTAGAAACAATCAGCCTTGATGTTGCTGTAGCAAGAAAAAGAGAAAGGAATTACGACAACATAACTGAAGAAAGGATATCCCCTACTCATATTTGATGAATGAAGACTGTGCACAACAGCACTTTTTCTCGAATCATCACTAAACATTTGTCAAAGTTCATCGGGCACATTATACAAGGGGCACATTGCACAGCCTGGAAAAAATATACGTAAAACATGTTTGTGGAGTAACAAAAAGCAGGAGGGTATATGGAGGAATGAAGTAACAAAAGGAAAGAAAATGTTCAAGTGAAAAACAGTTAATTTGATGAATGAGAAAAACTGTTAACTATACAGGAAAACAAAAACTATAATATGGTGAAGGACAAAGAATGGGTCATCTTAAATCAACAGAACTGGTGAGTGAAACACAACATTGGAAGTAAATTATTATGCTTATTTATTCCCAAGGACAATGGCGGTAATTACAATTTTAAAAGCAACACACCTTAGCATTGCTCTATATGATTTTGACATTGCTTTACATAAAACTTTGGAATGAAAAATCCTAAAACTCATGGACAGGACAACTAGATATATAGCACAACAATTTAAAGGATCTCACTAACAAACTTGTTTCCATGAATTCAAGATTTCCAGGAAACTAATTTGATTCAATCGTCATTATACAATAACTATTGACAAGTGAAAAACTAGCTGACTAATTAATACAAACAGTATGCCTAACCAAGTTTTGCAGATAGCCTTCATCCAAATTTTTCTGGAGATAACCAAACCCAAAAGTGAAATCGGCCTTAGCATAGAACGTTTACCGCTTGCCTTATGGATTCAACTCTCTTTGTCCTTCTTATTGAGTCATGATAGTATCTTATATTATTAACTGAATATGACATGAGTACATGACATTTTCCATTCAACATATCAGACCACACAGACTTTATACCACATGAAAGGGTGGGAGGAAAGACTATGATAAGAATCTTAGGAGAACTTGACCACAAACGCTTGCCGTGTGGTTGAAGAGCTAAAACTAGATAAACCCCACACTAGAATCTCATGCTGCCAATATGATTATGCTCAAGTCCTTAGAATTGGATCCTAACATCCCACATGCTCCATATCCGTTGCACTCAACAGACTGGTTGTGCACTAGCCCTTTTAATACTTTGAGGTGAACACTGCAAAGTTGGTGAAACCGCCAATGCCACTCATTCACAGTTGATACACATGCGGAAAAACTCTATGACCAATTGGTAAGAACCTTAGGAGAACCACACCACAAAAACTAGACATTATAGTTAAAGAGCCAAGGCCTTATCAACCCCACATACGAATCCCATAAGTTTAATGTAGGACTCAAATGTCATGCCTTGCAATTGAATCCTAAGATACCATCAAGAAATGTAAGTTCCAAATGGTCACATCAATTATTCAGTACAGGGTTATTTATTTTTGTTTTAAAACACAGCATAAATGTCTAAATTAGTCCCTTATTCAGCCAAAAAAAGTAATATAATAAAGAAAGAAGGTAAAGTACCAGTAGGATAACTGTAATCTTTCTTTGATTAATACACCAAATTATTTCATGAATTTACAAGACTCAATCAGTCTAATCTCCGAAACAATAAAATGTTATTTTAGTCCTTGGGCCAATCTTTTGTCAGTTGAGTGCTAGTCAAACAATAAAATAATATTTTTGTAGTTAAAATTGATGGGTGCTAGTAATTCTGAGACTAATTTGGTGCGTTTTCAGAATCTCAGGTGGTATTTAATTGCAAATGCTCACAGGGACAAATTGACACAAAAGCAAAAGCAGATGCATATAATAGCACAGGATAAACTAAAAATATAGCTGCCAGCAATTCCTCCAGAGTTAACATTATCAGTTCAACCCTCAAACAGCGGTGACACGAATAAGTAACAAGCGGACGCAACTAATGGAGGAATCTGATTCTTTCTGATGCAAAAGGAGAGAGGAAAAAGAAAAAGAAAAGAGTTAGAAAATGGAAATGAAGAGGAAGCCTAACCTTGAGAGAGAAATTGAGGGCCACTGAAGGATAGTAACGAATAACACTGCTGCCATTGCCTCGCCACAAAGAGAGAATGCCTTCTTCCCTGACCGTACGGGCTATGCAATCAAACATGCCCTTGAATCTGCGACGCCCACTCGCCACAATGGCCAAATTGCTCTCCTGAGTCTGCAGCAACAGCTTCGCCCTCTCGATTGGGGCAACAATCGTGTGCACCACACCGCCCATCAACGCCCCAGCCACCAGATCGCGCTGAAAATTCTTCACACCACAATTTAACACCTTCTGTTGCCGAAGTTTCAATCTTTTCCCCTCTGAGTCATCGTCCTCTGCGCTCATCCTTCGATTCCCTGCCACCGCCTCTGCAAGTCACTAACTTTGCTCAAAGGGGAACACACCCATCAATATCATTGGTTTTTTTCATCACAGAAAACCCAATCCGGAGCAATTTATATCACTCTGGAACCGAGCTTATCCCTTTGCGGAAATGGGTCAATTTTGTGGCAGTGAGAGATAAAGCAAAGTAAAAATGCGGAAAGATGAAAAAGAGTTGATTTTTAGAGATGATAGTCGCGTGGCTGATGAAGGAACAAACTCGTTTGTTATTCCATTTTGACTTTCCGGTCTGGCCTGTCATCGAGAAGACTCCTCCCGACGCAACAGATAGTTTTGTTACCTTCTCTCCATAGATTTCTCCACGTGTAGTTTCAATCTCCAGACCCTACAAATCCGACAAACAATATTACTTTTTCAGATAAAAATCAATTATTCTGAATAATAATTATTATTATTGTTATTTGTATGGATCGATGATATCTCAAAGAAATAGAAATTAAACTCCAGTAAGAAATGATTTTTATGTAATTTTGTTCTTTATTTAATAAAAATAACTAGTAAAAAAAGTTTTAAGAGAATCATGCTGACGAAATGCTTGTAGGAACAAGCGAACAACTTTTGAATAGTTGTCGCTTATTTTCGTTGTGGTAATCAAATTGGCTTTTTCCTTTGGAACTTTACTATTTTTAGACATTTTGATCTTTTCCTAAACCATGTCACAATCTCTTCTTCTTCTTTTTTTCTTTTTCTAAGGAATTACAGTATTTGTGTAATAATTTTCTTTTATAGATAGTTTTGTTTCATACGTTTAAATATTTATAGGTGGTATCATGTTTCTGAATGAAGTTTTGTTTGGACTTTTGAGTTTTGATGATAATCAAACAGTCAAAATGTGTTATTTACTTTACTTATGCTGTGAGGATTGAAAATAAAGTAGTAATCAAAATTTAAGTGTGAGAATCAAATTTACGAATCAAATTTTAAATATTGAATATATTGTTAATATATTATTGTAAATTAATTTCATATTTCATTATTACTAAATCTATTGAAAAGTCTAGATTTATCATGCTGAATTAAAATATTTTCAAGCTTTCTACCTTAAATTATGTCTCTTTCTATCACTCATCATGTCTCACCAACCCTTTCATTTTATTGTAGGGATCTAAACTTTTATCAAAGCATCAAGATGAACAATGCTTCTTCTTGGTGTGTTGAATTTAATGGTGGGTGAGGGGAATTATTCCTAAGAAAAAGACTATCAGATAAGAAATGATAATAAAAAGTAAGAAACGTCTTCCCCATGTGGAAAAAATATAATAATAGTAAAGTTATATCTTTTAAATGAATTGATGATGAGAAAAAAATATATAATAAAATCATGTATTAAGTATAAAGAGTGAAAAAAAAGATAAATAAATAGTTTAATGAAGGAAAAAAGAATAAATATAAAAAAGAAAAAGAAAAATATAGACCGATATTTAGAAAACTTTTATTTTTTAAAAACACTACAAACTACTAAAAGAAATGTGCTTTCTATCGAACAAAATTCGTAGGATTAAATAATTTTTTCATTCATCCAAAATGAAGCTATATTGAAATATGTATTAAATGTTTTGAAAGATATAATTACGTACTATTTTATAAAGTTTTAATTAAGTTTTAAGTTACTTATAAATGTTAGTATTTTTTAACTAAGTTTTAGTTAAAAAACTTATTATATATTGATCATTTAAAATTTATCTTACTTTATTTTGTTATTAATTATAATGATGTAGTTGTTATTTTGCATTTTATCATTCTATGTATAGAAAATAAAAATAAAATAATTTTATTTTTAATCTTTCATAAATTTAAATATTTTTAATTGAATATTTGTTAAAAGAACTTGTACATTGAATATCCAAAGTTTTTTTTTTCTCAGTTTTCCTTGTTTGACCTTGTCATCAAGTAAAATGAAGTGAGGTGACTTTTTAATTTTGCAATCTTAAACATAAAATTACAAATTTTAATAACAATAAAAATTAATATTTTAGAACTTTGATTATTTTTATAAAAAAATACATTGTTTCATTCTTTAAATTAAATGTTAAAACAAAAAAATTAAACCAATCATTGGTCTATTACTCTATTCTCATTCTTTTACTCTATTTTTTCTTTACTTTTCATTTTAACTCACTATCTGCTTCGATTTCAATAGCAGGAACCAACTATGATCACCCTTCAAGAGTTTCCTCAGTCATTCGTCAGATTTTGTTTTCTTATTGATCTCTCTTTCTTTTCTGCAATCCACCTAAAATAGAATCCATGATTATTATTTTTCATAAATTTGCTTCATTTATGATTTGCAAGGATCGATGGTGCAGGATTTGTTTCGAGAGGAATACTGAAATACTTTTATTTTTAAAAGATGAACGGTACTAGTGATTAGAAACTATGCTTGAAGCAATTTGAATAAACCTATGCTTAGAGGATTATAATAATTATATAGTTTCAAAAGTAGAATAAAAAGAATCAATTTAAACACTTTTCTGAAGTCAAATGTCTGATAAAATGTGTTTAAATAAGCAATCACAATGAAGTTAATAGATAAGTTAGTATCTAATACTTACTACTTTCATTGCGGTTGAAACACAGGTTTAATCATATTCTTAAACAAAATAAGACTAGCGAAAGCCTTGAGAAACTAGTTTCTTTGATGATAAGCTAGCTAGGTGTTGTTGAATAACTAATGCAGCTGAACAATGTTTGAATCATTTGCATTGACCATTCTCATTCTTAGCTCAAGCTACAGCTATAAAGTCATAATCATCAAAAACGACCACTCTCCTTCCCATTTATATCTCACTTCTTATAATGCTCAAATGATGCGTGTGCCACCAACCACCCTTCAACGTAAATCTCATACTTCCCTCCCAACAATCGTTTTTTTCTGTTCTCAAATTTAAATCTATGTCATTTGCTTGTGACTTCACGTGGTTGGTTGGATGAATTAGTGTCATTGACAATTGCATTGGTAGAAAGTTAAGTGATATATATCAGAAGCATCGTAATCGTATTTATTACACATACTATTATGTCACTAAGTAGAAGCAAGAGCAGACCAAGGAAAACAAAAGTATGGGGAAAAGGGAACACAAACTCAGAAAAAGAATTGCAAGATTTATAAAATCTAACTGCCTTGCCTTGCCGACTATACCAAGAATCAATGGTAACCACGTGCACCTGAATTAATCACTCTATCACTGTCACGCACTTCATTTGATGCTGTTTATGAAGAAAAAAAGAAAGGTTTTTCTTCAGGACATGCAAAACTTGTTCTCTCCTTCCTTGTTTTTTGTCTCGCTCATTTTTCTTAAATTGTTTAGGATCTCTCTACCTGGTATCAATGTAGCAGGTAGGTCCATGGGTCTTCACATGTGGTTCGGGAAGGAAATGGGGATTTCCATTGCAGAGATAGGTACCCATAGGAAGGGTAGAAAACAGAAAGCTTTTAAATATCCGTACACCAACCACCACCCATTGCCTTCAGATCCACTAGCACCATGTTTTGGGATCTCTGCTTTGGCCCCAACTCAAATTTCAGATGTCGTTTTTTCTCAAACCCCGATAAAGAAGAAGAACAAAAGTCAAAATCATGACACATTATTATGTACTGGAAAAAGAAGAATGAGAAAGATATATGCAAGAGAAATGAATGTAAAAACTGAAAATCTTTGTAAATTTGACCGCTCCACTTGATAAATAAAGTCAGTTTCAAAGTCTCAATCAAACACTGCACACGAGTAAAGTTGTGTGGGATGAAGCAATCATTAACTAACTAAACCCACCAGCAACACTGTTTGTGTTATGTGTACTACTCCAAATCTTTGTTTCGTTTGTTGCTAATCCGAAGCCAAAAAGGTAAGAGCTGTTTTTAATTATGAGCTAAGTGCACAGTAATAACAGTGTTTAATTTGGTGCGAACACAACAATAACGATTCAAGGGTGGAACAGGCTTTAACAGTGCAATGCAGTGGAAAAAGCAATGGGGTGGGGGCACATTTCAGAAATCAGAAAGATAGATGCAGAGGGTTTGTATTTCTTCAAACTCCAAAGTCTCAAATCTCAGTCTGCGCCCATATCTTACTCACTGCCCTTCGTAAAGTCATTTTCCTCCTCTTACTATTCTCATTGCCATGCCAATCAAATTCATTCCTTCATTTTCTCTCTCTCTCTCAACCCATGCTTCAGGACGTACATATTTTCAAATTATACTGTTTTACACATATAATCTATTATAAATTATTAACTTAAATCTCACTAGTTCAATTCGTAAAGTGATCAGATATAATAAATATGTAAAACACAAGTGAAGCATGTTACTAATGGAGGTTAAAAATGTAATACAATATGAAAATACATGGTATTTGTTTAATATTATATTTAATTGTCATCTGATTAAAAGTTATTAATTTTATTATAATTATTTACAACTTCAAGTAATTCTTAATATTAAATTATTACACATACACCAAAATTAAAGTCTACGGTTTTTTATTATTCTTGAACGGTTTTACATATTTGGAACACAAAATAAATAAAAAAAATCATGCATTTTAATGATTTATCGATAAATGAAGAAGCAAAATGCAATGTTCTGGTTTCCTTTATTGCTTTCTTAATTGTTTACATCGTGTAATGTTCTGATTCACCAAAACCAATGTACAGAATCTGGTTCAATCATGTTCGGCAGATCGGGGATCCATCAAACATAGATCTATTGGAGAAAACCAGACACATACATTTCAAAACCCACATGTAATTTTCAGTTGCATCACTGTAAGAGCTTTGAATCAAATCAAATTACATTAACAAATTACAATGACGAATT
>Ga0209389_1003592_pt1 | contig 12569 bp, 9 predicted proteins | sample CowpearedBW_FD_187526 | JGI IMG/M metagenome (GOLD analysis project Ga0209389, IMG submission 187526) | Root nodule microbial communities of legume samples collected from California, USA - Cow pea red BW (SPAdes) (version 2) | ecosystem: Host-associated > Plants > Roots > Nodule | place: USA... | reverse complement strand
ATTAAACTAGGCAAAATTAAGTAAAGAGAAGAAAAGAAGGGTTTGGTTTGCGTTGTGGTTGGTGGTCACTGATCTTGCTTGAGTGGGTTATTATGAAGTCGTATAGATTGTCAGAACTGGACGACACTGAGCTTCGTAGCCTAATTGCTCGTCCTCGTATCGATTTCACTTCTGTTTTCTCTCTGGTCTGCCCCTCTCCGTCCCTTCACACTTTCCCTCTTTCTCACCGTCGTTTTCAATCTCTCGTACTTATCTTTGCAGGTCAACCCCATTCTTGACCATGTTCGACAAAGAGGCGATGCTGCTGTCAAAGAGTGAGTTCCTGCTTCTTTGTTCTTTGCTCTTTGCTCTTTTCATTCCTCTTTGTCACTCTCGTTACCATCATTTTCAACTTCTTACAATTCTTTCCGTATTTCTGTAGATATACTTTGAGATTCGACAAAGTTCAATTGGATGACATTGTTCAACTTGTCGCCGACCTTCCAGATCCACTGGTATTTTTGTTGTTTGTTCCTATCACCGTTCCGTTATTTGTTTGAAGTATCCAAGTTATTAAATTTTGACTTTGTGCATTGCATTTCATTGCAGCTTGATGCGCATGTTAAGGAAGCTTTCGATATCGCCTACAGCAATATATATGCCTTTCATGCTGCTCAGAGGACTCCAGAAACAAATGTTGAGAACATCAAAGTATGATAATATCTTATTCCTAACGTATTCACTTTTCATTAGTGGACATTGGTGTTTCTTCTTTTCTGAAACTTCTTTTTGAGTAGGTTCTGGTAGGATTATCTTGCCAGGAGATAATTCGAGCTCTAACAAAATAAAATACCTTCTGAAATAAACTTCATGTCCGTCTGTCTGTCTGTCTTATGTTAGTATTTTGAGTTTTCTGAAAATGTCAGGGAGTCCAATGCAAGCGAGTTTCAAGAAGTATTAATACTGTGGGCCTTTATGTTCCAGGGGGAACTGCTGTACTACCTTCAACAGCCCTGATGCTTTCAGTTGTAAGTTAAATTTATTTATAATTAGTTTATGTATTGTTCTCCATCCTATATTGGCATCGGGATTGTTGATAATAATCATCATCATCTTCTTATCAGATTTTATTAATCTTTGATTGTTTTATTTATATGCCAGCCTGCACAGATTGCTGGATGTAAAACTGTCGTTCTTGCTACTCCTCCAGCTCAGGATGGCACTATATGCAAGGTACTCATCTGTATTGTATGAAAACATATTTAAGGTTAGTATCTTTTCTGACCAATGTTGTTCTCTGCAGGAGGTAGTGTATTGTGCAAAGAAGGCAGGGGTTACTCACATCCTCAAAGCTGGAGGAGCTCAGGTTTAAAGCATGATAAAATTTCACCCTTGTCTTATCTGTTTCAATAGTTTGAAATTAATGTCCTTATGTTTAATTTAATTTTATGTTTGTGTACTTGTACTAATGATTAAATAATCATTAATATGACATTGTTTGACACTGTAGGCCATATCTGCCATGGCTTGGGGAACTGAAACTTGTCCCAAGGTAGATCCGCGTTTCTCATTAATCTCATTTGTTTTTTTGTTGAAATTTCCGTTCATTTATTGTTTATAGCTATTAGATTGAGCTCATTTCTTTTCTTACTATTGCATGTTATCGTATTTGGATTTGATTTACTTAATTTTTTTATATCTGATAAGGAGCTGAGACCTCCTGTTAGGTATGTCTACACTAAGCAAAATAGGAGGGACACAAGGGATGATGCCGTTTATAATTGTAACAGAAATAACTAATAGCTAACTACAGTAAGTTGGTTGTTGATCAGGTAAATATTATAAAAAGGGGGACAGAGTTAGGGAGGGGTATCGTAATTGGTCATTGTTGGGGAGAGTACAGATGTCTTGAAAACCTGTAATTCAGTTTCCGAGCAAGTAATAAAGAATCTCTCTTCATTTTCTGATCCAGTTCGTATATTTTATTCTGTTTTAGCGAGGTAAAGCCCTTATATTCTTGAATTCCCCCCACTACCTCTGATAGGCTGACCGTCTTAATGTATTCTTTAATTATTGAATTATATATAGAATGGGTACTATGAAAAAGAGGGTATTTACAATTTAATCAGACCTATAAAGAACCTAGTTTAATCTTACTCTCGCAAACCTTTTTTCTTTTTTGCATACCAGAAAGCTTTTTACAAATCTATTTTAAACACAAGAAAACATAACATGAAAACAAAAAACTTTTGGATTGTTGAATAAAAAAATGATATAAGAAAAACAACGGAACCATAGTAGTATTTTAAAGTAGTTTCACAAAGAGAAAAAAAGTTGGTTTGTTTAAAAACGCTATAACCAACTGTGGTATTATGTTAGAATTTGCTCATATTCAAGATTTATAGGATCTTTTAAATGTACTGTCTAATTTGTAAAGAGTCCAGAACATTATTTGAAATTTCTCCGTTTATTTTGTAACCGAAAAATTTAAATACATCATAGTTCTAAAGTAGTATTTTAAAGTAGTTTCAGACAGAAAAAAAGTTGGTTTGTTTTAAAACCAACTTGGGTATTATGTTATAATTTGCTCATATTCCAGATTTATAGGATCTACTAAATGTAATGTGTAATTTGTAAAGAGTCCAGAACATTATATGAAATTTCTCCATTTATTTTGTAACCCAAAAATTTAAATACGTCATAGTTTTAATCTTTTTCATGATTTCTGATTTTGAGTTTTGTGATAATGCTTTTGTAGGTTGAGAAGATTTTTGGCCCGGGAAACCAATATGTCACAGCTGCAAAAATGATTCTGCAAGTGAGCTGTGAAGCGCTGTTTTTTTCTATTATATATAGTGCTTTACTCTTCAGATCTTATAGTTCTTCCTGCTTTGCATTACTGCTCAAAATCTTCTGCAGAACAGTGAAGCCATGGTTTCAATAGACTTGCCAGCCGGTCCATCCGAAGTTTTAGTTATTGCTGACAAGCATGCGATACCTCGTCATGTAGCTGCCGATTTGCTTTCCCAGGTTTAGTTAGCTCTAAATGTTTCTATATAGTAAATATGGTAAATGAGAGGCTATCTACACTCATAGTGAGAATTGATTATCTGTTTTTTTTTACTCTCTTAGCAAGGTATCTCATGCTCTTGTAATTTATTTAGTTATAACTAATTCTAATTTCTTGAAGCTTTTTTTTTTCTGCATTATGATGTTAATTATTCCAAAACACAATTCAGTATGAATAATGATGTCTGGTAGAAAAGAGACTTGCTGTTGTCTTCTAGATTATTCTGTAAAAGATGTTTAGGATGTGGTTGTCAATCATATAGGGACCTAGGTGTTTTCACTCAGCCATATGGTATTTGTCTTCAGACTTTAACATATATAAAATAGATTTGCTGAAAGCTCACCCTGAAGCATTTTTCTGAGACACTTCCGCCCAAGTTGGTATCAAAGTTTGTCTCCAGCAGCTGGAGGCCAGTGTCAATTTCTCCAGTGACTACCAGATCTGGATCACCTCAAGTGAGACACAATTGTGGTCGTCGTGAAGGCAAAATCCACTACACCCGTGTTCATGCACAGCTTCTTTACACGGTCTAGTCACCGGCGTATAGTTCACACACTGCATCCACTACACCCGCGTTCATGCACAGCTTCCTTACACGGTCTAGTCACCGGCGTATAGTTCACACACTGCCCGCGGGTGACCACAACAGAACCGCATCCCTCCAGCTGCCTTGTTGCCTTCTTCCGGCCGTACAGTCTTCCACTATTGGGGACCCTTTGAACCTTTAAAACATGTAGCTCCTTTTGGAAGAAGACTAATAGTATCTATGCTAATGATATTCAACAGCTCTTAGTTTTCCAATAAATTAGCATCTCTTAAACAGATCTCTTTTACAGCGGAAGCTTAGGGGGTTGAGGAACTGAAAATGTTCCTTGAAACTGATTTACTTGAAGAAATTAAGAAGTTAGACAAGATGTACGTAATGATGGTTCTTCATGCTTTGAATCCAGAATTTGATCATGAATATATCAAGTTCTTATTAGTCAGGAAGTTCCTTCAATGGAGAGCTTGATAGCAAGACTTTCTCCTGTTCCAACCCCTAAAAGTGGAAGTCTTCTTGTTCCTGTTGAATCTTTTGTAATGTTATTCACACAGGGAAGAGAGGGTTGCAGTAAGAGAGAACGTTGTGGTCGAAGTGAATGTCCTTAATGATCAAACGGTAAGACTTTGGGACATATTCAAGAGTAATGCTATTCTTTGTATGGTTTTCCTAACAAAGTAGCAACTGTCTCCCGGATTGACAGAGTTGAACCAAAGTTTTTTATGAAGAATGTCATAAATATCTGAGATTAAAAACAGCCTAGCACAATTTCCCGCAACTCTATCATTTAAAAAAGTAGCATTTCTTAATCTGTGAAAGTCAGAATCTATGGACAATTGATACAGTTATTTTTAACCATTAACCATATCTTTGGTTACTCTTTGTATTGTTTTTCCTAACAAAGTAGCAAATGTCCTCCCGGATGGAGAGTTTAAATTAATCGTTTTTGTGAAGAATATCATAAATATTTTAGATTAAAAACAGCCTAGCTCAATTTTCAACCCTATCATTTCAACAACTTGCATTTTTTAATCTGTGAAAGTCAATTTAGGTATTTCTAATCATTAACCATATCTATGGAAATAAGTCCTTGTTCTCTTCTGATTCCTCACTGTATCGTAAGCAAAGTTGCTTCTCATGTACGTAATGATGGTTCTCATGGAGTATGACAAATCTCTCTTTCTTCCTCATTGAACTTAGAATCTCTACTTGTTTAAACCGTCCTTAGACTAATCTCTTTTAGTTGATTAACTAAGTCATTAAATTACTCTTTAAAATTTGATGCAATTCTTCTGTAGTACAAGCATGCTACAGGTCGGCTGATTGACATATATCATGAATCCAGAGGACTATATTTTCTTGAAAACAGCTCTTCCGCCGTGTCTTCTTTATCCAAACTCGCATGATAAATTGGGTCATCTACACTTATCAAAATCGGAGAAAATCGATCTTGAATTTAACACACCTCAAGTCTTGTAGTATAAGTTAGATCTTCTTTTCATAAGAAATATGAAACAAGATGTAGTTTAGCTTTTTCCTCCATTGACTTCCAATCACATTACATTGCATCTTTTGGGTTTATATATTTTGTTACATTCATTGATAAATATTCCATATAAACTTGGGTTTATTTAATCAACGGTCGATATGAACATTTTTTTTTTCATGTCTTTTCGTCATGAAATTAAATCTGAATTTGACAAAACGATCAGAATTCTTAGAAAGTGACACTGCCAAAGAATATTTTCGTTATGCTCTTCGCTTTTAAGCACATATGGTGTTTTGTATCAATCTCATAGTGTTTTGTATCAATCTATTTGTCCCCAAGTGTCTCCCCAAAAGAAAAAATAGATTACAAGGTGATATCGCCAAAAGAAAAAATAGACTACTAGGATATCGCCTAAAGAAAAAATAGGCATTTAGTTAAAAATACATACCGCTAGTGTAATTTAGCCTTTTCCACCATCATTTAGACATTTAGGGTCCAAATCGCATTACATCTTTTGGGTTTATATATTTTGTTACATCCATTGATAATTACTCCAATGAACATGGGTTATTTAATTGAAATGATCTGAAATTTTGTTTATTTACATGTCTTCTTCCTTAATTGCCGTATGGTTTACAATTTGAAAAATATGGAAAGACAAACATGTCTTTTGGTTAGGTACAGAGACAAGCACATTATATGCTTATCAATACTAGCAAGCATTTACACTTAAACAAGATATATTTTGTATTTATTCACCGGCCTAAGAACTTTTTGTCCCTTCTATATAATGCTGATGTGTCTGTAACTACTGTACGATTTTCAGGCTGAGCATGGCCCTGATAGTCAGGTTGTGCTTGTGATTGCTGGTGAAGGCGTGGATTTGAATGCTATAGAGGAGGAACTCAGCAAGCAGTGCCAGAGTCTACCAAGAGGAGAGTTCGCTGCTAAAGCCCTGACCCACAGTTTTATTGTTCATGCACATGATATGCTTGAGGTCAGTAGTGTTGCCCAAGTTCATCCATGTATTCTCAGTTCCACTAAAAACAAAGTGAAGAGCAAGAGAGAAAACAAGTTGTCCGTAGAAATTAACACAGATGTTAGGCTTATCTATGCCTATGTTTTTATATATGTGCTTCGGTAGTTGACACAACTTTGTATGCTTAATCCTGTTTTCATAAAATGCTGTAGCATTATCTCTTCATATGCCATAATTCATAACTTCGTTATCCTTGAATTTACAATGTTTACTTAAATGCTAATTCCTCTTGTTAGTTTGGTTTCAATCAACATCTTTATTACGTCTTTGCTGGTTTTTCAGAACCTGTTGTTTCTTTTTCATGTTGCAGTCAATCAATTTCTCAAACTTATATGCACCTGAGCATCTAATTGTCAATGTGAAGGATGCAGAGAAGTGGGAGGGTTTTATTCAGAATGCAGGTATGGCTTTGTCATATCGTTAGTTGCTCTTATGATGGGGGTTTCGGAGATGACTTTGTTGCTAGTCGTACGTATTATATCTGCACTCTCATATATTGCTCAGAATTGAACTTGGTGCCAATTGCAAACATCTTCCTTTTTCTTAAAAGAACTGTCTAGCCAACGTAGATGTAATTTTGAACATGTATTAGGCGCTTTGATGTTTTTTCCTTGACCTTTAGATTCAAGATCTAGCTTTAAGTGCCTGTTTGTTGCCTCTGCAGGGTCTGTATTTTTAGGGCCGTGGACACCTGAGAGCGTTGGTGATTATGCAAGTGGGACAAATCATGTCCTTCCCACTTATGGTTATGCAAGGATGTATGGTGGTGTTTCATTGGATTCTTTCTTGAAATACATAACAGTGCAATCTCTCACAGAAGAAGGCCTCAGAAAACTTGGGCCATATGTAGCAACCATGGCAGAAGTTGAAGGTCTCGATGCCCACAAGCTGGCAGTTACCCTAAGACTTAAGGACATAGAAGGCAGGCAGGTTTCATCATGACATGATAATTTACGGTAAGCCTACTATCAGTTTCTTTATTATTTGTCTTACATAAAATTAGTACAGAAGCAATTGCCATTTTAAGTCATGTAACCATAATGGGTATTGAAATTTTAAATTTTGGTGAAAATTGATTTTTTTTATAGAGTCGTCGTTGAGTTTCTGGAGGGATCGTATGGGAGAAAGTGAACTGTGCTCAAGAGCTTTGATACCATATTTGAAAGCTAGAATTCAGAGAAACTGAAGTGAAAAAACGTTGGACCATGGTTTTCTGTTAAGGATGATGGGTAAAAGTTTTGGCAAGTCCTAATGTGAAGGGAATGATGACCAAATAAAGAAACATCCAATATGTAGTAGCGAGTTAAACAGCCGTTCATGGTAACTCACATATTTTAAAGACATTTCCTTGAGTTATAGAAATTTAAAATAATATACAGGAGACAAAGGCAAAAATTCATGAAAGCAGGGGCATTATTGAGCACGTAAGCTAGAACATTATAACTATGCATGAAATATCATCATAGCAAGCTAGAACATTATAACTATGCATGAAATATCATCATAGCTTCCTAGAGATTTAGCTTCTTTAATTAACTTCTTAGATGCTTTTTCCGCACCGTCCACATTCTTGATACAGTCACAAGCCTCTTGATTTGTCATCACCTGCGATACAGGGGCCAGTTCTGTTTCTCATGATCAAGGTTCTTACATGTCATTTCGTTATTGCATGTAATTGCATGATTTAATATATTTGTATTTTTACTTGATCTGGATTGAACGAAAATAAAATTCATGTATAAATACAGAAAATAAATTTCTCCACATATAAGAAATTTAAAAATACAGATGACATGGTTCTCGTGTGTGATTAAGGGAAGAAAAATGAACTATAAGGACCGAAGAAACCTAGGGTTGTTTCCTACTGTTCAGACCATGTTGCTGGAGCTAAGTGTAAAGTCGGTAAATATGAAAATTCTAGAATTTGGTTTGGCACCAATGAGCACATACAGAATTGTATGTTTCGGTATGATATAGGTTAATTTTTGACCATAAAAATATGCAAATGAACTTGGCATGACATGCTATGTATTTCATTTCACCATACTTCCATGTTTCTTCTTGTCCCTAAACTAATTTTTTGACCATTTGCTTAGTAATCTCACTCAGTTATTCTACAATGAATTAGCAATTGATTAGAAATATGAAATTATTCCTCTTTTCAATATTTCTTATCCTTTATATTTTTGGCTTTGCATCTAACTTTATATTTCTTTAAAGGTTTAAAATTGTAGAGTTTAGGTTTATGCTTGCTCTACTTCAGCCAAAGTGTGTTCATCTGTAATTATAAGATGCATGCAATATTCTCGTACCTTCCACACACCATCACTTGCCAAAATAATGAATTCAGTGTCTTCATCAATCTTCTCAATGGTCACATCCGGTTCTGCCGTAATGTGCTTCTTTAGTTTTCCATCTCCAAATGCCCTTGTCATTGCTAATTGTCCATCCACTCTTGGAACATTCCCTGATTAAGTCATTTTTGGCAATTTAGATACATTCCCTGATTAAGTCATTTTGGCAATTTAGATAATGTTCAGTACTGGCAATTCAGATAATGTTCACGAAGGGAAATATAAATAAAATCAAATGAGAAGAAAGGCCAAAAGGTAGGTGAAAAAAATTATAGGATGTCTATATTATAACCCTAGAAACATAAAGTCACTGGTGAATGCACCAAAAGTAGGAAAAAGGGGGTCTCACAGTGACAATTTTGAGCAAGAAAAGTTTAGGGCGAGGGAAGGCTTGTCCATTTGGAGGACAGGGTAAGCTACTAACGTTAACAGATATTTTCAGTGAGATTACATTAACATGACATGGAACAAATCAAATGTTGGATTCCTAAATTAGATCAAATTGTGCAGTTGACATAACATGTTGAGCCTCACGCATGCATGTTTAGTCTACATGATCCTACAAGTTATAGGAATTACATTACGTGATTGGATGTTGCAAAATAGTGCAGTAGAGTAATCTTGTACGATAATTAATAAGCTGTAGTTTGGTAGTAGGCACTGCTGTGCATACGGAGGCATGGTATATTGAAAATTCATATTAGCAATATTTGACAAATAGATGCAGCCTATGACTAGAAATAGGGCAAGCATATCAGGCAGACAATTGCGGGTTATCAAGCATTAATACTAAAGGATACGTGTAGAGATAGATTTTATCCTTTAAAAGCATGTATCATCATTATACTAGTGATACTGTTCTCATACTAGTAATATTGTTCTCATGTACAAGATAGAAAAAATGTTCTATATTGGCACTATAAAGAAGATGTATATGTTAACGATTAAATTTTAAAATTTAAATATCAGTTATCAAGTTCCAGAATTAAATTTCTAATATTTTAATTTTTGCCCTGAAGTAGTTTTTGGCTATTCAAAAACTAACTTATTTTCTTGGATGAGCAAAAAAGTTGAAGTTTTAAGTCTATAGATATTGATGAATTTATTTCATCATTACCAGGTCTCTTGGACACAAAACCTCCTCTGCTCTCAACAAGAGCTTTTTCCTTCTCTGGATCATGGTCCACAGTAAGTGGGTTTGCTCGACCATTTTTGCATGATATTGCTCTAGAATCACCAACATTGGCTACCAGTAGCTTTACTCCATTGACTAATATTGCTGCAACTGCTGTTGATCCTCCACGTGAATCAGCTACGTTTTCTAAAACCTCATCATCCGTTGCTTTGCATGCTTTCTTAATAGCTTGCACTGGATTTTCCCAGAAACCAGGCTATTGATGCATGATTAAGAAAACAAATATTAGTGAGAATAATAATGGTGTGGACTGAAATATAACAGTTACTAAAGGATATACCTCACTCAGTATATTTTCGAATAGATGGTTTCGCAAGTATTTTGCAACTTCATGACCGGAGTGACCATCAAATATTGCATACAATCCTAAGTCATAACCATCGAGATTCCTATGTTGAGCGAAAATATAGTCTTCCATACCATGGTTCATCTGTCCTTGTATTAAGTGATATCCATGGATGAAATGTCGAGTTGAAGGGTTATTTTTTTCATCCGAGTATCTTGTGACCATACCCTTGTGAGGTTGCTCCTGTGTTTAACAAATTTCAAGCTTTCCTATGTTAGATTGTGATGATAAAATCCCTGTCTTTTACCCATGATCATTTGATTTTGGTGAGAGCATGCATGGGAATGAAGTTTTGTAGAGAACGAGAAGCTAAAATGGTTAACCATAGGCTCAAGATGCAAAAGCTATTTCTCATAATCTGTTGACTGATAAAAATCAAGTAGATACCTAACCTATTTTAATGATTGTACTTGAAAGCAATTGTAAAATTCCCACAAGAGCTTGAAACAATTATGCAGAAAATATAAATAGCTTGAAACGATTATGTAAGCACAAAACTTAAACAGCTTGCTTATGTAACAAGAAGCTGGAATAAATCACCATAGTCCAAGAATCATGGTAGAAATCTGGCGTGATACGATGGATAACCTGCTGCTTACATTGATGTTCTTTAGAGACATTTCCAGAAAAAAGTTGTATGAATAAATATCATGACAGGATATCATCGGATAAAGATAGGATACCTCTGTAGTATTTGGACCTTTATCTTCTGGTAAGTAGTCTGCATTATCTTGATAGTCATCCACTGCATCATATTCTCCTCCTGCTTTTTCTTTGATCATGTACTTACCAATAACATTTTTATCTTCATCTTCATTATAGTTTTCTTCTCTAATAGTGTTACCCTCTGGCTGCTGTTAAATGCAAAGTAAAAATTTGCTGGCAAAGATAATGAAGGTGCACCACAAACGAAATCAATCAATCACAATACTAGGGTTTTTAGGATACTCCTAATAATTTATCTTAAAGAGAAACTTTGTTCAGACCAACAAAATAAGTAATGGACAGCTAGGGGATAAATACAGGTGACAAAATATAGGATGATGATCTGAAAATGCAGTATAAGCTTTTGAAATAATATATGGTTGGGACATACTCCAACATCATGCTTTCTTTATGTTACAACTAATCTAAATGAGTTATGATTGAAGTTCTAAATTGAAATTTAATACTTATTAAGAGGGCGCTAGTATTCTATAACATGCATTTAAGTCACATTAAATCGATTGAGTTATACTTGATTTGATGTATGAAGTGTTTTGAATGTTTGTTGACATGATGTATTAAGTTTGAAGAAAATCCATAGCTGAAGATAAATAAAAAAGTATTATATTTATAATTTTCATAGTTAATATTTATAGTATTAATAGTTATTGAAGGATTTGGTATATTGGTTGCACGTGTGCGTGTATATATAATATAATATTATATTATATTATAGATGAGAATGCACAGAACGAGAATGAAAGAGGATAACCTTTCTTTCAAAAGAGTCTACATAGCTTCCTCTTCTTGATATTCTCTTCTAATTGAAAAGGAATTATATCAGAACATTGGTACTAACTGTGTCCTAAATTCAGGGGAGGTTTAAAATCCTGAGTGTCCTTGCACCAAAGAACTATACGTTTCAAATGATATATGTAGACAATAAAAATGATTAAAAATAATGAATAATTATAACTAAAAGGACTAAGTATTTAAAATTTAAATACCTTTTTTTCTTCAAACACATCCAAACAATGCTATACGATAAATAAAAGTTGCTTGATATACCTTGAATGCAGAAGGATGTCCATCACTAATCAAGGATGACTTTCTTTTATGCAAGTTAGATTTGGCCTGCTCAAGACAAAACAAAAAAAAATGTCAAGCCAGAACATGTTATGATGCTTCATAAATATTTATTTGGATTGTACTAAATAAAATTTGAGCTTTTGTTTAAGAAAAAGTTACATAAGTATTGCATAAAATAACGATTTAGAACACATGAAGTTTTGTATGTGTGTGACGGAAGAGGTTTGAGTTCATCCAACATCACATGGATATGCGTTATGTCTCCAACTTTAGATGGATAAAGAGACATAATTTTCCCCGTCACATAAATGCAATATTACTTTTGTAATTTGTTTTTTTTTACTGTATTTACTTAATTCTTTTACAGCCATCCCATAAAAATATCTAGATTTTCTTTAGATAAAGTTTTGGTTGGAAATAAATGGAAGGGAGGAAATAGTTTCTTTTAGAAATAACTTTCAAATATTTTGAATGGATAAAACTAAAACCCTGTCCGTTGCTTCCATTCTCCAACAAATAATTACATTCTTTCTTCTGTTTCAAATATAAGTCTCCTTCCTCTCTCTTTCACATCTTAAATGATGTGGATGTCTTTCACAGAAGACAAGCTCCAAGTTAAGTCTCCTATTAAAGTCTCATGTTTTGAATCTCCATATTCACTTTCACATAATCTTGGACTTTTTAACTGCATATAATCTGCTGTTGACTTAACCCATGATGAATATACAGATACATGCTTCATCCTTTACCAGTAGAATTACG
>Ga0209389_1003580_pt1 | contig 12592 bp, 8 predicted proteins | sample CowpearedBW_FD_187526 | JGI IMG/M metagenome (GOLD analysis project Ga0209389, IMG submission 187526) | Root nodule microbial communities of legume samples collected from California, USA - Cow pea red BW (SPAdes) (version 2) | ecosystem: Host-associated > Plants > Roots > Nodule | place: USA... | reverse complement strand
AAAAAAAAAAAAAATAAAAAAAAAATAAAAAATTAAAAAAAAAAAGAAAAAGAAAAAGTTCTATATATATATATAGTTGATCCCCTTAGGGACATCTCACATTTCTCCCAGGTCCACCATAGTAAAAGTAATTCCCCCAAACATTATTAATCCCTCCTTGAATGTCATAGCAATTGGGGTGATCTGCTAGAACCCTAAGATTCGACAAGGGTACCAGGTTGTTGTCCCAATCCACAACTTGCATGTTCCTAAAGTATGAAGCTTTCCCAAACCCTTCACTTGCAAAATGCCCACTACCCATTTGGGTCGAAGTGTGAGACCCGGATTGCCTTGAATTCACCACTTCTCCACCAAATTGCACCATGCTTGCATGATCCCTAAGGTGTGTGAACAAGAACGAAGGCCAATACCCGACTAGGATTCCGGATCCGAATTCAAGCCACCAATTCCCATGCTTTGGATCCTGTACACAAAAAATCAAGCATTGCACCAAACCTTCAATGCCACCTTTTGTTGCAAACTACTCAAAGATAGACATAATTATGAATAGCACCATGTTAGCCAGGTTGGTAAGTGAAACGGGTCAAAAAGAGGGAAAAGAAAGGTCGTGAATGTTGGGGGAATAAGCCAATTTTTAGGGTTTTCTTAGAATAATAGTAAAACCAAGATAAAAAAAAAAAAAAAGTGAAGAGAATCTTCAAAAGAAGGGGAAATACAGTTCATTATTAGAATTCACAGTGCATGCGTGTAATGTCCCAAAGTATTAAAGTGAGTAAAGTGGCATGTTAACTAAGACATCACATAGTACAAAACTTTGTGCACCATCACTTTATTCTTCCTCTTTTTTTAGCTACTATATCCTCACTTTTATAAAATTCAAAATAATTAACTATCATGCTTAAACTAATCTTCCCTTGCTTCTTCTACCAGTCTATATCACAAAATTCGATGGCATTTGCGAGACTTCCCAAATAATGGAGACCCCACCATTGACTATTTTTAAATCCTTTTTATTAATTTGTTTTTGACTACGACTTTTTTGAACCACAAAAGTATTCAAATCCAACGGTAGGCACAGTGTTCTGTCATCAAATCTTTTATATCCTTTAACAGGGACCCACCCTCTCAACCCATAATGCTGCCACACAAAAGATTAACCTAAACTAGGATATAAACAAACCCTAAATGGCTTGATCCGTTTTATATGACAAAGTTTAACTTTTTCGGTCAACAACAAAAACAGCATAATCACCAAAACAAAAATTAACCCAAAAACAAATAAATGGAGACTTCTACACCAAGTTCTCAACAAATAATCATTTCCGAAAAGAAGCACCAAATTACCTTCCAAATCAGCAAACTAATATCAAATTGCCCACCAGCATAGGAAGAAGTTGGAGAGATTGCAGCTCCAATTGCAATTCTATTGTTAGTTTGAACAAAACCCGAGCACAGTAAATTGTAGCATCCAGTTGCTTGATATGCATCGCTCTGTAAATAACAATTACCAATATTTTTCATCAGTTTCTTTCTTTTTAATAACAATAACATGATTTAACATTATAATAATTGAAGACTGAAAAATTCTACCATCATCATAGTTTATTAATACATGATCTGCCTTAGACTTTAAGCAAGGATCACAATAAACACATAGTATAATGGTGCACCCTTTTTTTTTTTCTAAGAATGAGTGTTCTTACCGTCCAATAAGTAAAGAATCTGGGGTATCTGTCCCCATAGAGCTCAGGGCTGACCTGCAGAAAAAATTAATTGAAATAAGTTTGGTTGTCGAAAGCAGAAAATATTAAATTGAGCGATGAAAATGAATGGTAGGTAGTTGAGTATGATATCTGTGTTTTGAATGCTGTTGGTAACGAAAAAGGATACAGTGGTAGAAATTATTGAAGGAAAAAAATGAGTATGTTTGTGTAAAGAAAGAGTTGATTAATTAAGGTGCAGTAATGGGTGAATTGAAACTTGCCTGCCAACCAGCTTCAATAGTGTTGAGATCATCCCCAAATGAACCAGATATGACCCACATTTGGGACAGGCTGAATTCATCTTGATTTGTCACACGAGGTGCCCACACGTTAATGCTAGCCTTTGCTCCATAGTACTGTTCTCCACTCACATACCCAACTGCATGCTGTGTGTTGTGTGTGCAGTGCGGTGCACCAACAAATTAGGTTTGCAGGTATGTCAAAACGAAACTATTTGTTAGGTCAGGTTGAAGAGTTGCTAGAGAAAGCTAGTTTTTTAGTTTTTTAGTTTTACTTTTCTATGCAAGATAATGAGGGTTTAATTTAAAATTGATGTTGAGTTGTCTGGTTAAATTTTTGTATTCAAGGTAAAGGTAGCTGCAACATACACAAGGATGAAAAGACCACCATGGAATTCTGTGATTGCCTTAAATGGGAAAAGGTTGAAGTTTCACGATCGGAAGAAAGGAATAAAACCCACCTAATCAAAATTAATTTTTGGTGCTTTCATCGCTATTCTTAGCGTCATTGTGAAGCATGGTGAAGAAACAAAAAAAAATGCATAGGTTGAAAAGCAAGACATTTAACTCCCATGTGCTTGCCTTAATAGTTTCTGCTAGAGCTGTTTGTTAATGCCTTCTCTCTGGTTTGGTAAAGGAAAAAATAGAAAGGTAAAGAAAAGAAAGTTTCGGTGCATACCTCATGGCCATTGCTGCTGGTGTCCCTTCTAACACGCCTTCTTATTTTCCTTCCAAATCTGCTTACAGAACTAGCTCTTAACATGTCTTGTTCTTTTGTTCTTCTGATTGGAATTGTACCTTCTGGACATGATTCCCCTGACATGGTCCATAGCTGAAAATTCTCACTCAATATGTCTCTTCGGTTATGACCTTTAGGCCTTTCTGGAGGATCCTGCACACATGAACATCTGCACTTTAATTCAAATAATACTAATTCAAGTTTCTCCTCGTGTGCAAATTAAAAAAAAAAAACTGTAAGAAAATGTCTGAGACAATAAACAATTACCAGTGGTTTGTGTCCCTTCAACATAGGATGATCAAAAGCTGGTTGCTGATGAGACACCACACAGTCTATTACATCACCGTCAGGACTCTGCAGGCGGCGAAAAGAACTTCACCGTGTTAAAAAAAAACAGGGGAGAAAACAGGGGAAGTGAAAAGCTAGAAGCTTTGGCTCACCTGAATTGTCTTAACACCGGGCTTGTTGATTTGTTGAAGACGAGTTCTTATGATGTTCATCTTGTGAATCTGTTCTTGCGGCTTAAAAGTGTGATTGGCAACCGGGGTGTTGCCCATTTCTGAGGAACAAACAGGGCAAAGCAAAGAAACAAGAAGAAGGAAATGTACAAGTGTGGAAATGATTGGGGAGCTCAAACACAAGCTAAAATTCATGCTTGAGAGATCTGGTTTCCTTGTTTCTATTGACAAATCCGAGTGAGTTTGTTCGCATTGGCCTTGTCTTCTTGTTCTTGCAGGAACAAAACAAAAGTGAGTGTTCCCAGGCTTTGATTCTTCCAGGGGAAACACGTCTCCCACCAAATCTATCAAACACATGGTGAGTATTCTAAGAAAGGCTAATTACTCCTTCACCATCTTCAATGTCTTGGAAGCACACAACAACTTCCTTCTATTCTCTCTCTGACTCTCTCTTGGAGTTTAGTGCTAAAGACTTGTGAAACTCGGGTTTTGTTACTGACAACTTCAACTTCCAGGTGCTACCTGATTAAAAAAAATGCACAGGGTTGGGTTTCTTGAAGTTTTGACCATGTGGGGTGGAGTACTTATAAATGCCAGAGTAGTGATGAAATCATGCCCAATTTAAAAACTCCAAGAAAGGGTGTGTACAAGAGGGGTGCATGAATCATGGCTCATTAAAAAAAGTTGTGTGAGTGTTTTTTACACAGTTTTTCCTTTATTTACCATTTTGGTCTTTGAGGAATGTAATTATCACGGTGCCCATTAGTTTGGTTGTTCAATACAATCAATACTAATAGGTTCATTAAAATGGTGGTTTAATGTCAATTTTAACATTAAATTAGTTCTTTAATATCAGTGTTTGTTTTGAAAGGACCAAACTATTGGCTTTTTTAACATTGGAAAAATAAAATTAAGAGTTTAATGATGTTACTTTCTTTTTTGTTCAAAGTGACAAAGTAAAGATTTTTTATTTATTTTTTGTTTCAGGTTAGAAGCATGGATCGGAAAGAAACTGCATTTTTGAAATATAAGAAATGGGTTATTGAAAATGATGTCATTTTGTAGTGGTCAATGATGAGGGTGGTTTTGTTTTTATCTTTAACTGCAGAACAAATGGTGGTAGGGCTTTCTATTTTGAAGTAAAAAATTGGAGAAGTAACCTTGTATCAGAAAAGGTTAAAAAATTAGACACAAGATGTACTTGAAGGTATCTAAATTGGTCCTAAGACAGTTTGGTGGGAGGGAAAGAGAGGAAGAAATATCGAAGTCAGAGAGATATAAGAGGACATGTTTCCGGTCTCCAATACAAGAACTGAAACTTTAGCTTTTGTGGTGTTATTTTTTTGGGGCAAAATGGGACTGATGATTTCTGTTATTCTTTACTTTGTGTCTCAGGACTGATAGGAATTACGATTGATTTGTGTTCTCTATTTGCTTTAAGCCTCTTGCTTTCCCACTTCCCAAGATGTTCTATTATCACTCACCTCGCTACTACATTTTTCTATATTCCCTTTCACACCCTAATTCCTAAACTCTTCAATCCAATCTATAACCATCTTTCACCCTATTTTCATAAGCCCCATCTTTGAAAACAATGTTCTATCTACTTATATCCCAAACTAGATAGATAGAACAACGTGATTACTTAGTTTATTAGCGTGTGTTAGCATATTTTTATTTGAAATCATCAGTATTTCATACTTCGATTCATCCCAATTGAAATAAATTTAAAAGGATACAACTTTTCAGCTTTTCACGTATCTTTGATAACAAGTGTTTGACTAGTTTTTATACATTTTAATTAATTGATTTTTCTAATTTCAGTCGATGACACTGACAATTTAATTTTTTGTAATTTAAAAGATTATTTTATTAAAATTAAAAGTTATCATTCTTTAAGACCTTTTTATAGGTCTTTGAAGAAGTTACATGAGTTTGCATCAGTGAGAGTTGAATTGGTAGTAGGAAGGTCCCCAACCCAATTGGCACGCGCAGACCTGGCATTGTTCACTACATGTTTAAGCACAAACTCATGAGAAGCATGCGTGTCATGGTTTGTCCATGGTTTTGGGGGCTCAATCTTTTGGTTGTCGTTAATTAGGTGAACCCCATCCAGAAAAAAGAACCACCACTAATAATGTTTACCAACGTAACTACCTTAATCAAGACCACTTATCATATGCTCTATGCTCACCAAATTCTTCTTATCTTAAAAGGCTCTTAGCTTCTTCCACTTTTGTAGATTATAATCATTTTGTCTTTTATGTTCCGTTGTTTCTGTGGTGCACCCCTACGTAATCGAGTGGCTGGTCAAAACGCTAACCATCACTTTTAACTGTCCTTGCTGAGAAGGAAACACTGGGGAGTTATTAAGGAGAAGGAAAATTAATCATGAAAAAGCTATATTTTGCAGTTAATTGTATGAACTAGGAAAAAAAGCTATATTTTGCTGTTTTCGTCATTCATAGCTAATGGCTTACTTTCATTGAAAAAAAAATGTACCACTGATACCCTTTAAGAAATTCTGAATATACTATTTCCATCAGTGCCATTTTCGTAAGAAAAACTGCTTTTTTTCTTTTAATATTATTAATGCATCTGAGATCTTTGTTACCTAGCTTTACTGTTAAAACTCAACAATTATAATTGAAAGTAAAACATAGCTCAAGTAACTTACAAACATATGTCCTGAACCAAAATGATTAGTACCAACAAAACATAATTGGTTTGAGCTAAGACAGAGTATGCTGCTACCCTTCCTAGGGGATGTAATGTAGCTCATAAACCTTTGTAAGACATTAGGGACTATGATTCAAGGCTTCATTGGCACCAAAACTGATGTTGTCTTTCTTTCACAGTGTTTCTCTAGTTTCTCCTTTTTGGGGACTCTGGCAATGATACCTACCATTTTGCTAGGAACCTCTTTATTTGTAGCTCTGAATTTTTAAATCCTTTTCTTTTCTCACCTCTCACCAAAGACCTGGCTCATACTCACTAACATCAGCAACATAGACAAGGGGAAGCATACTCAGAATCTGGTCCCCTGTGAGTCACTCTCAATACAGCTAACTGGTCCGCACATTAAATTACATAACCTCAGTGAAACCAAAACTCATGTCTGTTGCATCCAGAAACATTCAGCTATGTACTTTACACAAGTTAGTTGAAGGTCAAGAATCAAGTTATGTTTGGATAGCAACTGTAAACACAAAAGGTCAAATATGCTTTCTTCTTCTGTTGTTTGAGTGAAAAATGAAAAGACCCCTCTAACTAACTCATGGACAGTTTCAAACATGGGATTAATTAATTTAATTATAGCCACCAGTTTAATGAACATTATGGACCATTGTACAACCAAGTTTAGAAGAATTAGAAAGTCCTAATTAATAATGTCTTAAAAGGTTTCTGTTTATCTTTTGAGTTTGTCAGTCACTGTGCATTAAATTTTTCATGTATTAAGACAGTTGATCAACCAGGGCATCCACTTGTTTCGATATTGCTAATCCATGTTAGGTTTGAGTGCATGAAACATCAATTTGTGACAAAACTATGAGAAAGGGTTTATAGGTACTGAAAAGTTGGCATGTGTCTACGTTTCTAAGGAAACAAATTTAGGCAAAACATGCTGCAGACAGAAAATGTAGTTCACTATTTCAAGAGCAAACAAAAACCAGTAGCGTGGGGTTATTATTAATGTAATGAAAGACAATTCTAGGTGATACATCGGTCAATAGTTGATATGTAAGAAAAGCATGGGTGAATGGTGGATGAGTGTGCAGTGTGAGTGAGAGAGTCCATCATGCAGAGTTATGGCATAATTAATTTAATTAAGGTAGGGTTGAATTCTAAATCTGCAGTTGAAGTTTCAATATCACACAAGAAAATATTGGTTGAAAGAGTAGAGAAAGAGGGAATATATAAATATCGATTCCACTTGCATCCACACGGTTTTCCCAAGGTACACTTCTATATTAAATAGAAATTATATATATATATATATATATATATGTGTGTGTGTGTGTGTGTGTAAAGAGGGAGCGCTAAATATGATTCTGTATCAATGGTTGATCATACATTTTGTCAGAGAAGAACGTGTGACTTTGTTTATTATATGTGATGGAATTCCAACATTTCACATCTTGATCAAAGAATGCAGAGAATGGCCATAAACAAAAATTGACAGAGGAAAATATGTACTAAGAATTCCAGGGCAGGAAACAAGAATCTTTGTTCTAGTTGAAAAACTCTCCTTTGCAATCAAAACTTTTTTCTTACACTACTTCTATAATCTTTCATATTTTATAAAATTTTTCTTTACATGTTTCATGAAAATTTATAAAGCTCAGAACAGCCTCATTTCTTTAGAAAAACTTTCTCAAAGATGAATTCTTTTAACCATTTTTGGCTCAATATCTGATGCAGACATTGACATCCCATATGGTAACTAAAGGAAAAAAAAAATTGTAAACCTCTTGGTGTGTCGTTTTCCTCTACTGATTTGAAATCTCAGTCATACATTACATCAGAGTTGTCTTGTTTTCTTTGATTCCATATAAGGCGCCACATAAGCGACCTTTTTAATGCACTATGTAGTCAGCATTGTAGTGCTCATTAAGGTACTGTGCAACTATACACTGTAGTTGGTGGACAAGTCAGTGAATCACTCACTTCCTTAACGCTTATATTCTTCTGAAATTCTTTGTGCAGTATTCTAATTGGGCCTAGGCATATAATGATGATGTCTCCTAGTTGAAGCTGTGAGATTAGCTTAGAGAGATGAAGCATATGGAAAAAGAGAAAAAGAGAGGGAAAAAGAGGCACTTTGTGTGGTATTTATGTGGCATTTCAGAGTGGCTGAAGCTGAAGCTCCTCTTTTTGACATTATTATAAGCAGGTGGAGGGTTCAAGAATTTCCCACATATTATTTGCACCATGTTAATTAAAGTCACCCAATTTGAGACTCCATCACTAAATTAACTCTTTTATTTATACAGTGATTAATAAATCATTAACAGGGCTTAAAATTGGTGATAGAAGGTGTTGAATGTGTAGTGAGGAAAGAAGTGAAAAAGTAAAAGCAGAAAGAAGGTTTCAGAGAAATGTTTGTCGCAAAGTACCCGACCCTATGAGACACTTTGTCTAATGAAGACTAGAATGGGTTGAGAAGTAACTATTAGGGGTGACGCTGAAATGGTGAGTTCATAGATAGCAACAACAATTTGAATGAGAAATTAAGGTCAGAAAAGAGGCACAGTTGACCAAAGAATGCAATAATAATGGGTTTGGAGGTAACATTGACCAATGAATGATGAAAACAAGTTCTTGATCTAAGAATGCGTTTTGAGTGGCTCTATTCCTACAAAAACCAACAAAAGAGAGTGGCGCATTATGTGATGTGAAGGGGGAATTCTAAGTTTCGAGAATCTTCTGTTATTGTAATGTGTTAGAATCTAAGTAACTCATTCTTCCTGATTAAACAAATTAGTTAATTTATTTTCTACCATTAAACTTTTTTTCTGAATTTATATTATGATTTTTTAATATTCTTGACTGTGATGGAAACTATTTTGAATTTCTCTCTCGCCTCATTGTATGATTATTGCTTTAACACATGTGAATTGACAAGTATAACATTATCAAAATGTTTTCTTTTCTTAGATTCCTAGCAACAACCTGAGAAGTTTATTTGTTTCACTTTCTATTTACTGAACTGAAAAATAATTTATATTCCATTGCGAAGAAAATAATGACTAATTTAAGATAACTTCTATATTCGTTTTATTAAGAAAATCAAATTCAACTTCTAATTTAATGGTTAAAAAAATTACTGGAGAAGGTATTATATTATATTTTTAAATAATTATTAATATGTAACAAATAAGGAAAAATAAATATATAACAAATAAGGAAAAATAAGTAAAATATAACTTTTTTATTATTTTTTTTTTGCAAATCTTTACAGTAAATAGAATAAAATAAGATGGCATTTTACAATTATAAAAAGTAAAAAAGTAAAAAATATTTTCTCATCTTTTACTTTCAATCTAATATTTTGTTAAAAAATAATGTTAACACATTCTTTAACAGATTATTGACAATTTTTTAATAAAAAATATTATTGATAATATACTATTATTTATAAGACACAAGTAAACCACTAAGACCTATTAAATAATTGTTATGGTGCATATAACTTAACGAGATTTACTTTATTTAATAATAAAAATCTTGTTTAAAATATTTGAAATAATAATAATAATATTCACACAATTGTATAATACATTTATTTTTTAATTCTATTTATCATAGATTTTTTTTTTCTCATTAATTATATACAGTCATGCTATGGTGTATTAATACTTCAATTTAGATTATGATGTATGATATTTTAGGATATGTTATCAATATTGATCAATGAAATATTTAATCTATAAAAAATTAGTACTTTTATGATGACAATAATTTATAATTTTTAATGTTAACAACATTTAACATTGTTTTAATTTGGATTCAAGCCATATCAATCATTTAACATTATTTTATGATGATAGTGAAGTATCTAATCTATAAAAAATTAATACTTTTATAATGACAATAATTTATAATTTTTAATATTAACAATATTTAACTTTATTTTAATATAGATTCAAGTCATATCAATCATATATTTATTACGTTTTTAATAATTATTATATATTTTCAAAATATATGTATCATATTTTATTATTTTTAAAACAAACATGTCATATCCATTTCACATATAATATGTATAATATGCAATACATATATCAATTCCGTGCATCATGGAAATACCGATCATTTTCCTCTTTGAAAGTTTATCCTCGCATTTTTCACTTGTTGAATTCTGATAAATTGTTAATAGTATTTACTTTTCCAATTTCCAATTTCCCCAATATGTTTCTCTGGGTATATGGGCTATTAAAATATTCAAGAAATACCATTGTAATTCCTTGAATTCAGTGCTTTATGTAAATTTGTTATGGCTTAAATAATTTATAATTTTCGATTGTTTTCGTTTTGATTCTTTAATTTTTTTTTTATGTTTTAGTTTTTAAAATTATCACACTATCAAATTAGTTACATAACTTGATGAGTATTAATACAAAAGTTAACGACTTAATTATACTTATATATTGTGATGGGGTGAATAAACAAAACCATTTTTTCATTACTACATAGTCTATTTTATGTCGTTTTAATTTCTTCAAAACTGTAAAGTTTTGATATAGATTTTTCTTTATATATTAAAATGTTGTTAATCTAGTCTCAAATAGTTGGATAACGTTAAAATTGTTTTTTAAACTTTGTTTGTCATGTAGCCACATAAACAAGGAATTTGAACCCTAGGAAGTAATATTAAAAGGACAAAAACAGAACATAAAAATCAAGAAAGTGAAAACAAAAGCAAAAATATATATATATATATATATATATATATATATATATATGTTATATAAATAAAGATTATTTAAACCAAGTGCAATTTGCAAGAAAAATGTCTTAATATGCACTTCAGAATCTTTTAAATGGTCCAAAAGAACTTCTATATTCTTCCCCATTATTATATCCTATCCCACTTAAAAAAAATATTGCTTGAGAGTTAAATATTTTAAAACAGGTTCATAGATTTCAATGAAAGATTTTCTTTTATCTTTTACTAAAGTTAAGATTATTACTACAATCATCTCCTCAGCTTTTTTATTCAAAGTGATAAAATGATGGTAAGAATTTTCAGAACATTTTCCCCATTTTCAAAGCTAAAAAGGAAGTCACTGAGATTTTTAACCTAAAATACAAATCTTATACATAGAAATAAATATAGCCTGAGGTTAAAGCATCTAACTTTAGAAAATTTTCTACTGAAAAAGTGGGATACTAGTAAAGTGATTCTATAAAAAGAAGAGAATATAGAATGATGAGAAACAATGGTAGGTGCTTAGATTTAAATGATGAATCTTGGTCTAAAATAAGGTTAACTCGACAACATATCCCCTCTATGTGTGTGTACACTATTTAAAACCCTAAAGCTTCATGAAAGGGACCAATGGAAAAATATATTAAGGTTTGGAAGCATGGATACAGTGATGTGTTAAGCAATGATTTTGTCTAAAGATCTTCAAAATGTAAACACAAGTGAAGCATCTCATGTTATATATCATGTTCTATAAAACAAGTTCATAAACCATGATTTGGGAACGTGGTGTGGTTCAGAAAGAATGTTTTTTCAGACAATTTTTGTTTCATTTTTCTTAAAACTTGTGGTTCATGTATTGCATCAGTTGCATGCTAGCATCATGGCTTGGCCAACCTGTTAATGCATCATCATCATCGTCGTCTACATCATGATGATGTTGCTCCAACCATGGTGTTTGAATTGATAGTGTTACGTGGTGAAATAATTATGATTAATGATATGCTTTATTCATGCTGCACCTGTGCATAGATATGTAGAACTGCTATATATCTCTTTGCAGAAAGGTGTTCAGAAAGGTTGGAGATAGCAAAAGGTTTGGTTTGGAATATCTAAGAACAGATGAAATTAAATAATAAACGTCACTACTGAAAATCAGATTTGAAAAAAAATAAAATTTATTCTACTTTATAAATATAAGGTTATAACTGGGTATAAAAGTGAATCCGAGGAAGAGATATATTGTTGGTTCCAATTCTCTGTTAATAAAAATTAACATATTAATAATAATATTTTTTCGATAAAAATATTCTCTGTGGATGCAAAACAATTATATTAAGACGAATAATATAGCAAAATTATCTTGTACGAGAATTCTCACAACTTGTAGTTGATAAAATAAAAGTATATATGAAATATAAAGAGAATTCCTAGACTTATATGTTACGCTATACATTTCATTCTATGAATTAGTTTATAGAAAGAAATAAAACTCTTAAAAGTTTATGATAAACTTGTAGGGCTAAGTCAAGTATGTAATGATTGAGGTTTATATTTATATATTATTGTTGACTATGTTTAGTTTGCTGTGTGTACTTTGAAAATTTGAGTAACAGATGAAAGTTCAGAATAATAAGAGGGATACTTTATTTAAAATTATTTATATCCATAATTTTTTTTTATATTATATACTGTTAGCTTAGTTAGCTAGTTAGTGACTTTATTGAGTTTATAAACGACTTTTCGAGTAGCATTTTAGTCACCATGATTTTTTTTGGGGTTGATTTTTTATTTTTATTTTTAATTTACAGAGGATATATTGGTGTAGAAGATGAAGATGAAATGAGGCCCATTATAAAGGGCCACATGCAGTTTCGGCCCATATCACAAAAACCCATGCGTATTTACTAGAAATTTGCATATTCCGGTAAGGCCTATGCGTGCATCCATGGCCCACACAT
>Ga0209389_1003577_pt1 | contig 12594 bp, 7 predicted proteins | sample CowpearedBW_FD_187526 | JGI IMG/M metagenome (GOLD analysis project Ga0209389, IMG submission 187526) | Root nodule microbial communities of legume samples collected from California, USA - Cow pea red BW (SPAdes) (version 2) | ecosystem: Host-associated > Plants > Roots > Nodule | place: USA... | reverse complement strand
TGTGTTGTGTAACAATAATTAGTATTTTTTAAAATAATAAACCCTTTTTTAAAATTTAATACGGCGTACATTTTTAACACTAGATTGTTTGAGTGAAGCAAGTATTTCCCGTGCACACGATTTCTACTTTCAAAAATAAGTCGTGTTCTTATCTCAGAGTTAATAATTTTTTTTTTTTAAAATCTGTCCATTATAGTAATTTACCTAAAAAAAATACCCTTTTAGTAAAAAAAACCCGACATATGACAAAGGGTTGTTTTTTGTGCTCATGTTTTGTTATATTTATAGATTTCAGAATAAATTTGAGAATATAAAAGGAAATGAGAGAAGAAAAATATACTCCAAATTGTTTTTAGATTAAGAAAAAAGAATAAAAAACAAAAAAATATTAATTATTAATAAACGAAAACACTCATTTTTCTTTCCTTTAAACTCATGCGAAAATAAACAAAAACATTAGTTAATAAATTTTTTTTAATAATAAAATATTTATATTCAAATTAGTCACTAAAGATAAAGATATAACTAAAAATTTAATATTTTTAAGAACAATTATATCCTAGTTATATAAAATAATTGGAATATCAAAATATCTGAACTTTGCCGATAAAAATATAACATATTTTCTATAATTAATTTCAAAATAGTTTAAAATAACTAACATTCTCATATTAGACATTCATCAATCATATCTATTGGTGTAGTAATTATAAGATGTACCCTAAGATACAGGGACTAGACCTGGTCTTTTCAGGATAGATTTTCAGAACATTGAAATAATGAAATGGCACCTTTTGAGCTTAACTCCTGCTAAAATATCACTAATCTACTGCTTTATTGTTTTTTCAGTGACTAGAATACATAATTCAGAGAAGCTAAATGATATTTCATAGGTTCTGCTACAAAAAAGCACCGCACTTGTCAGTGCCCTTCCGTGAGTGCCCGTCTCTCTTCCTCCTCCAACCTTGCAAGCCATTTGAATCCAAGATTACACCCTGCTTTTGCCGCAATTTCAAACTTTTCTCTTGCCATCTCTACCGGCTCAATTGCAACACTTCCCTTACTCTTCCCTCGTCTATGAGCTGCTGCACCTCTCTTCTTACTGAATTTTATTAACGATTCTGGAATCTCAACACCTGACGCACAATATTTTCTTTCGTTAGTACCACTATACAAGATAATCAAAAGTTGTGCGCAATGCAAGCCACAACATCCAACCAGAAGTGCAGTATGTAAATCCTATCTTCTCTTTGCACGGAACAAGGCATACTCAAAGGGAATCAGTCAATTATTTCAGGGACCATCAATCTTATCCCGGAATTTGACATTACTTGTATAACAACAACCTATGTTTTCTCCTTACTCATAAAAACTGCTTTTTTTTCTACATACATTTTATATGGACATTCTACATGTTCTGCGGGGGCCTTATATTATAGACTCAACACTCATTCCATGTTTGGTGGGGATAATGAATAAAGATGAATAATATGAGAATTAAATTTAGTTTGGAAGAGAGGATAGATACAGAATGGAAGTTTTGGGCAAAAATTTACCATAGGTAATTTTATGTCATAGTATAAATGATTTTTCTATTATGAGTAATTATTTGAATTAAAAAAATTACTAAAAAGATAAAACTGGAAAAAATTTACACTAAAAGGAAGAATACCTTTATTAATGGTATAGATAAAATACTTGTAGAGTGGAGTACTATTTTGATTGTAAATTTTAGATATTAAAAATTTACTTTTTTTTTTCATTTGTTAAAATAGGTATAAATAATAATTTCTTAATTGGGCTATTACATCCAACAAAGTAAGGGGTGTCAACATTGAACAGCCGAGAAGCAATCATTCTTAGCCCAAATCAGTCCACTCAAATTTCGGTCAAGCAAGGAAGTCAAAGCCAAAGAAAGATCAAGAAGAAGCCCGGCAAGTAAATGAAGCATGAATAACGACTATAATAGAAAAATTTTGAATTTTGAAATTTAAATTTTCCCTTTGTCTATTTCAAATTTCGTCCACACTTAAAAGTATTTAGATTCTACATTTACATTTCATGTTAGACACATTAAAATGTCATTAAGAGATGGTTGTAAGCTATAGTCACATCATTTTTGTTAGAGAAACTTTGATTATATTGAATGAAGTGAGATTTTAGAACATTTGTAGAATTCTTTGGAGGGAGAGAGTTCTCTTCTTGCTTAATTAGTTTTTATTTATTTGTTTTAACAATATATTATGTCATCTAGTAAATAAGCTTTAATCTCAACCATTGAATGAGCCTATGAAATATCTAACAGCACTAATTCCCTGACTCATGGTGGGATATTTATTTTACTCGTCCACGCTAAAATCCTCCAAAATCTAAAATTGAACGTTTAGATGTTTGGAAGTAGAAATGAACAAAGTAGATGAGAAAAAGCGTAACGAATTCCATTTTTTTAAAGATTATTTTCTATATGAATTCTCTCCCTTTCTTCTTCCTTCATTCTACCAAACAAGTATTTGAGTATGAGATCAATTGGCAATGGCATGTTGTTCTTCTAAACATGTATCCACCCACATATCAGTACTAGTATTAAATGTACAAAAAGAAATTTAGCTTCTAAGGTAGACATTATCATTAGTAGAGCTAAAAGGGCCTGCAGTTGCCAATCACGAACTTACTACGACCATAAGGGCATGTAACGATGATATACCACATAATTGGGTGAACGGAAGTAGAGAGTAACATAGAATGACAAACTTACCTTTAAGAAGAAGAGATCCACATGCTATAGCTGCCCCAGCATGGCCCTACATGTGTAAAACCAGAAACCTAAGCAAACTCTTGAAACAAGCAGGTAAACATTTATCATGTTTACACGTGCAAATAGCACAGGCAATAACCCTCTATTTGGGTTAAACTCTTGTAGATTAATAAGGCCAAACAATTTTCAAGGAGCATATATTCAGGTGCAATTTTTCTCTTACAATAATAAAACTTTTAAAGTGAAACATTAAGTGCTAAAATTGGCTAAGCGAGGATGTATTTTCATTATAGATCATTCTGAAGTAATTAAATAAAGTCATTAGCTAGGTAAAGCCTGATCATGAGAAATATATACATATACTAATGTACAACGACGCATTCATATAGCTCCCAAGCATTTTCCAACTAGATGGAGTTGGCTACGTGGATTAAACAATGAAACAAAGTTGTCATATGTCATGTCTACAGAAATTATTGACTACAAATATTTTTTATTTATCTATAGTTTTTCTGTCACCAACTTCTAAAGATTTGGCTACTCTTAATCTACTGTCCGTATTTGGGTTTTATAAGTAGTCACGTGCCCAAATCACATTGGTCATCTTTTCTATAATTGCTATCACAGCTTATTCCCTAATGCCTTCACTTGAAAGGAATAATTTGAAAGAAAGAAGATTATTATTTTTGTTGATTCATCTAAAACAGTACATCAACTTCTCTATATATAGAGAACTCAAACCTTAAAGTAATAATTACAAAAAATCTCTAAAATCTTCTAAAAACTTCTAACAACTTCTAATAACTTCTAGTAATACATTTAATAAACTACTAACAACTTTTAATATTGCATTTAATATTCAACTAACAACACTTTCATTCCAAATCTTATTATGTCTAGTATGTCCAGCGCCTTGATTTGATGCACCAATACGTTCAACATAGCAGTGTCAAGATACGTTTAAAATACATATCAGTAGTGTCGAGATATGTGTCATATATGATGCTTGTATCGTCAGTTCATCTTAGTCAAGCACCTACCAACTGCAACATTCTCATCTTTGCTACAGTGACCATTGAGAAGAGCTGAAGGTTCTGTCTGGCTCTTCACCAGCATAGTTGTTGCTGAGTTGAGCGGGGATAGATTTTTCATTTAGGTCTAATCAATGGCATCATTTAGATGTGGATTGGGGAAAGTGTTGTTACCCAATCCACAACAAAAGCTGAATATGAATTTATGGCTCTGGCCACCTATGAACTTGTGTAGATTAAGCAACTACTACTAGATTTGAAATTTTGTGAAGTTGAGCAAATGAAATGAAACTATATCGTGGTAATCAGATTGTCTTTCATATTGTCTCCAATCCAATGCTTAGAGAACCAAACACAAAGACTAATTGTCATTTCATTAGGGAAAAGTTGTTGTCCAAGGAACTTAGTATTGGAGTCACCAACAACAATAATGACCGGTGTGAAAACATTCTAAGTCTTCAAGAGGACATAAAATTTAGTTTATGTTTCTAAGCTTAGTGTATACTATTTGAGATCTTACGTCAACTAAAGATATAACCAAATAATAATTATTACATAAGATATAACCAAATAATAATTATTACATAAGATGCAAAACTCATCTTACAAAACTGGTTTGTGAAGTTTCGTTAGGTTTAAAGTATATCTTTTAAGATGATATCAAAGTCTATATCCTAAGACATACAATTTATATGCTCAAGCTCAAGCTCGAGGGAAGAAGTTGAAATAGGTGTATTATTTTGTTGTACAGCTTTTATAAAAGGTGTTTTGGGTACCTAGTTTCTAAGGAACATAGACTGTAACCTTCTTCCTCTTTGAGATCTTTTTTTATATATATACATATACTTCAGCTGAGATGAAAGTCACTGATTTTTGGTCATCTCTAAATTCAAGTATGTGAACCAAATTAACCATAACAGCATATATGATCAAATGATATCTGAATTCTAATATATGTTGAACTCAAAGTCTAATTGACCAGACAGATGAGAAAATAACATAAAGAAATCAACAGTGAGTAAAAATATAGAACCAGATGCAAGCATTTCCTCGAAAACCAGTGGCTTAAATTTGATTAATTGGTATATTGTGTTTCTTATCACCTTCTCAGATGCTCTGTGGAAACACCACAATGCAGAAGCAATATCTTTCTTGACACAGTCGCCTGTCAAATATACAGCACCCAAAAGGTATAGAGCACCTGGATGCAACTAGAACATAGCACAGTCCAAGTAAGGTTTAGATGAACATTCTTAAATCATGGTAAGAAGACACCTTCCATAAAGTCACGTACCTGGTCCACAGCTTTCTCCAAATAATAAAATGCTTGTTGATCAGAGTGGACATAATCATTCTGTCTCCAAATTATTTTTTTGAGAAAATATTTTAGTAAAAAAATAAAAACTAAAGAGTTCTCATGATCTTCATACTTCCAATGTATTCAATAATGTAAATATGGAAAAAAAATTTAAGAGTGACATACTTCGTAAAAATGTAATACAATCGGTCAAAATAAACTATGCGTACATACATACATACATACATATACACACACATATGTGTGTGTATGACAAATAAAGACTATATATGTATCCAATATGATATATATTTGGTAAGGTGGAACAATTATTCCACAAATATATAGAATATTATATATATAAGATGAGTAAATATATAGATATGTATAAAAAATCATAAAACATTAATATATAATTCCACTTCTGTATATCCAAATTGAGAAATATTTCTTCAATATTATTGAAAACAAACAGGAATAGAATTAAATCACACTCCTTTCTAGAAATTATCCAGAAAGAGGACAATTTCTATTTCTGGTCCATTAAGGGTTTTATCTCATATTATACATGGTTTTGTCTCATATGTATCAAGATCAGATCAATAAATTAAAGAAGTGGTGCTCCATAATCAGGCAAGAAAAGAAAAAAGAAACTAACAGTAATGATAGTCGTTAAGAGATACAAGAACAAATGATTATAATCATAAACTCAAAGTTAGCAAAGCTTGCTACATATATACTTGATCAATTTCATCACAATATAAAGGTTAAGAGTGCCCTCACCTCAACTCTTAAATGACAACCCAGTGCATACTGTGCATCAGGATCACCCATTTCAGCCGCTTCTACCAATAAAGCAGCACCTCTGTTTGCATGGGGAAAGGGAAAATCCGATTATGAATTCATGGTAGATAGAACTGTAAATATTTTTTTATTTGACATCAATAAAACAATCAAGGACAAAACAACTCAAAATAGTCACCACTGATCAGTGGATAGGTACACTACACTGTCAACAGAAATTATTTAAAAAATGATAAAAAACACATTAAATAATAAAACCTCAAAAGTGACACTGGTCATTCAACATTGATGACAAGAAGGAAAAAATCAATAGAGAATTTCTTAAAATCTGTTTCATTATACTATGAAAAATGAGATTTATAATGTATTGAGCCATTCCTTTCCAATTCTAATGTTTACTTGGCCTTTGTGGATTGCTACTCAGCTAAGTTCACATAGTAAAGTAGCCTGACTTGAACAATTTTCTAGAGAATCATAAGCTCCGGGCTTATTAATTTAAAATAAATAATAGAAATAAAATTGTGGCATAAGATTTCTACACTTAATGGAGTATATCAAGAGAGGAAGAGAAAAGACAAGCTGAGGAGAGAGAATTCACATACACGGCTTTATTAGCTCCTGGAACATGGTACTTCATATGCAATCTGGACAACCAATACCTAGCATGGGTATTGGTGTTATCAGCTTCCAAAGCAAGCTCAAAATTCTCCTTAGCTGTCTAACATTGTACCTCAAATAAGTAACTTATTTGTTTCTCTTATATGAAATCTCAAATAAAGAAGCAAATAGCTATAGGTTGATAAAGCACTCATTACCCTGAGAAGAGGAATGAGGCGCTTATCATTGAGCTCGCAATAATCTATCACTCTATCAACCTCCTTCAAAGCATTCCAGCCTTTAGCAATGAATTCCAATGCTTTCTTATTCCTGCTATGCAATGCTCTCTGCAAAATTTCCAAATCCATGAGATAAGCATAGATTTTGAAACAGGACACTAGTACAATAAAAACACAATAATATGCCTGTTGATTGAATTGGAAAGGAGAAACGGTGGATGATTTTTGAATGAATCTAGCCAACAATGCCCTTGGCAGCATCATCTCTCTCCGAAACAATGAAATTGTCAACTGGGCTTTGGATGAAATAGGCTGCTTCTGTCCCACAACTTACAAACTGCATAGACATAACCATGTTCACATGAGTATTGTTAGCCATAAATAGGGTAACAAATAGAAATGGAGGACCTTACATTGAAATTATAAAACACAAATCCATTAGTCAAATTACATGTTAAACCCTATTGACAACACGAATAGCATTTTACTTTATACGCATTACTAGGTCTAACACAAGGTGCAAATTTCACACCTTTGATAATCAATACTCTTCTTTGGTTTGGCTCTCCTCCTAACAGCAAAACTAAAATTCCGAGTTTAAAGTCATCCTAGTAGGAGAGTGACACTACCCACCTCCAGTCTGAAATAAACTAGAGAAGCTTTCCCTACAGTTTGGGTTGCACATATTAACATTTGCCAATTTTTTCCCCTGGGCTGAACCATGACAAAGCCCTAAACTTTGCTTCTCCTACTACTTTTGGTCGAAATAACATCCCATTTGCAAAATCCATAGTAATGAGGAAAAATAATTACACTTCATATCTGTTGAATCAATCCATGTTATTAATAAAAAAGATCTTATGTTGCAGACAGAATTATAACAACATTATCAACCAAAAAAGAAGCAGGTAAACTAAAAAAATAGCGGTACAGGATTGTAATGGTCATTGGCATGCTATGAACAAAACAAAAATGTTTTATTCCTAACCTGCTATACAAATTTTAGACATACATTGTACATATTAAACCTGGACTAAAAAATCCAGAAACCAAGGACAATGTCGGCACAGTGACTGAGAAATTAGAGAACAAGGATGCAAGTGACTCCGAATACCAAGCAATTGACTGATGTGGCGACACCAACATCAGAAATAGAAGGTATTTACACAGTAAAACCTAATGGGTGTATGAACTACTTTAATCGAATTACCTTGGCTATTTGACGAGGAGTTAGGTTGTGACCATGGCGTGGCGGCACGCACTGGTTGGCGATGAGCTTGACAGTCGCGACGACCTTGCTGATCACGGCGAGCTTAGGGGTGGTGAGCTTGAATGCTAGGCGAGATTCAATTGGCTATGGAACTGAGGAGACGGTTTGGGCGCGATGAGCACCACCAGAGTTCGAGAACAAAGGGAATTGAGTTTGGAAATGAAAATTACACTACAAAGGTTTCTAATTACACCTGCACTATCGTCATGAATATTTACGTTTTCCAATCATATTTATGCTCTGCGTTTTATATTTTTCACTAACTATATATTAATGGAAAATGTTATATTATTAATCCCCAAGATTTACTAATTATCTGTGAATGTGTTCCTTCAAGTTTAAAAAAAAATTATATTTAAAAAAACAATCACTCAAAAATAAAATTAACAAAATAATTATTTTAATTTTAAATAATTTTCATTTAAAAAATAAAATTAAAAATAAATATAAACATAAAATAAAAATTATATATATATATATATATATATATATATTAGTTAAAAATATATGTTTGATATTTTTGTATTTTAGAAAAGTGATTAACATAAATAAAGAATAGTATGTTGTTGAATGTACATTTTAAAATAAAATAGGTCTAATTAGTTGGAAGAAATCCATTTTCTATTTAGATGTGTTAGTTTGATACTTAAGTTTAAAAATGTATCAATTGAGTCTCAACTTTTGAAATGATGTCTCAATTAAAAAATTTATTAACGTTGTTAATAGTATTGTTATTTAAAATGACTTACAAAATTAAATATTTATACTTATATTAAAGGTTTAATTACTCGTAAGGTACCCAGTTTGGGTCAAGGGTGTCAAATTGGTACCGTACGCAAAAAAAGGTGTCAATTTGATACCCAAATAAGTTTAAGTGCATCAATCAGGTGCATCCCATTATATTGTAAAAAACGGGTTAAATTTATGGTGACGTGGCAATGCATAACAGATACGTGTTATTGAAAGAAGAAGATGTGTAAAAAAACAATGGTACAGTATTACGTGTACAAATTATTTAATGAATGGTGAAGTTTGAATTTGCCCTAAGTCATTTGTGGTTGTTATCATCTTCTTCTTCCTCTCCATTTGCTTGCTGGTTCTGACCTAATGAGGTGGTTTCGTGGTGTGTGGTTTGTAGTTGTAGAGGTGTTTTCTGATCAATTTTGCAATGAGGGTTGTGCGTGTTCTTCGTGGGCATAAAAAATAGTGTATCCTCTAAACCTAACCCTCTTTCTAGTCCCAAATATACTCTCTTGATTTTTCTCAATAAAATTAAAGCTTCCAAGGAAACCCTAATCTCGAGTTCCTTTCCCCCTCCTTCCAATCAATATCCCCCAGGGTTAGGAGTAGAAACTTCAGAACCTAAAATCCCAAACCTAAAAAGAAACATAAAAAATTCAAAAAATTCAGAAATTGACATTGGAATTGAAATTACCCTATTGTGGCAACAAATGTCGCTGTACAGTTCTAAGAATAAAAGCGAAAAAAAAAATGAAAGAGGAAAAAATTAGAAGCTTGGTCTAACGTGATTGTGTCATGAATTGGAAGGGAGAGGAAATGGGAATTTAGGACTTACATATTCAGCGTCGATGGTGAAAACTAGGTGGAAATGGGAGCAAAATGAGATTAAGATTGCAGAAACCCCCAAATCGCATGAATCTCGATCACCTTCTCACTTCTCACTATGCTTTTCTTTTTTTCTTGACTCAGGGCCACTTCAAACATTACAATTTTTTTTAGTTCATTTAAAAAATTCCTATTTTTTATTTAAATTACCACGTCACAAATAATTGATACTCCACGTGTCAAATTTCTGTGTCAACGGACTCTTTCAATTGGTCAACGTTAATGACTTAAACGGTGTTAATGAAAATGAACTTGATTGATGCATTTAAACTTATTTGGGTACCAAATTGACACATTTTTTTTTCACGGGATATCATTTTGACACCCTTGACCCAAAGTGGGTACCTTGCGAGTAATTAAACCTATATTAAAATTTAGTGGTAGAAGTCATGAATAAAGTTAGTAGTGTGAATAATTTTGTTGTAAAAAGGACTTAATTGAGACAATTTTCAAAAGTTGAGACTTGATTAACACATTAAAAGTGAGTAACAAACTGACAAATTTGAACCAAAATGCATACCATCCAACTAATTAAACCAATAAAATACAAATAAAATCGAAAAAACAAAAAAACTTGCAACAGAACCTCAACGCACTTTCAGTGACCTCTCACTTTCAATCAAAATATAAGATATTATTCGATTACTTCATCTATATTCTATTCAATAACAATTTTAGAGTTTGCAAGTGAATCATGAAGAGTAACAAAGAGCTGAAAAAAAGAACTTCATTCATACCAACAGCAACAAAAAATCTCATAACCCAATAACAATAAAAATGTAATTTAATTTTTGTCGGGTGACATGTACCATACCACGATATAGGTAATATAATGAACAAGTATTAAATTTTCAGAATACCAAATATCTACAAGTATCAATTATTCATCTCTTCATTTCTTTATCCAATCAGCAGCATGAAGATTGAAAAAAAAACAAAAACTAAGCGTTGTCCCTAAAGTTTTGGTAGAAATAGCAGTTGAGCTTGGACTATAGCACTGTATTCAAGGAGTGACAATATCTGTGCTTTGTAAAAATGATTAACTCCATGCAGATACCTAACCTGCTCAAGGTATCCTTCATTTTATTTGTCCATATGCTGGTCATAAGTGTGAGTTTAAATTTAAATACGAGAAAGTTAAGTATTATATAAAAATAAAGATATGTTTGATTTTTAATGTACCTTCCTATAAATTCTCTCTATTTACTCACAACTAATATTAGAGTTAAAGATTTGTATTAAATTGAACAAAAGAAAAAGGTTTATATATGAAAAAATCTTCCTAATAAACCAGAGAATTAAGATAATAACATGAGTTTTATTTTTTCAAGAAAAAAAAAACGATACTATTATTGTATGAGGAATAAGATTTTTAAAATATTGTTTTATAAATATTTTCGGACAAATTTTAAATTATGTATACACTTTAATATTATTTAGATTTTTTAAAATTTGATTGACAAAAAATATCTAGCATTGCTTTAAGCATCTCTCTCAATTCCTGCATTTCTATTTCCTTCAGCATTTTCGTTCATTTTTTTCCTTCATTTCTATGTTTACTTCTCTTAGTATCTAAAGTCTACTTTCAAGCCTCTTTACATTTTGTCAAATATGGCTAACCTTTACGGTTCCCGAAGACATAGGTATTCAAACTCATTGAAACTGCCATAACTGCTTCCATATTTTAAGGAATATAATCAAGGTGATCAAAGAATTAACATCAGTATTCAGCGAGATTCTATGCAGAGGAGGGCTAATTGACCTTTTAGAAAATACAATCACTTCTTATGATCGGAGTAACATTAAAAGGGGTAGGTTCAACAAATCTGTTCAGGAAATTTGGTATTTCAAGCCTTTATTACATATGTATCTATACATTTCAAGAAGATACTGATCAAGATTTTCTAGATTCATACATACAAAGGCTTTTGACATTTTTTTAAAGCATATGTTGTCGTCCACGGCTACCATGAATCCGGAAAATTGATCGTGTTGAGTTGCTTTTCCAGTAAGACCATTGAATGACCTGCCACAACGCAAACCAACATCTGTTAGAGAACATCAGACATTGAATGTTCTAGATGAGAAAATTTAATTCTAGAAATGTCACATAGTTGAAAACTTTCCTGTCCCGGACAATACGAATGAGTAAAAAGAATCACTCATTTATATCAGTTTTTTAATTTATCAGAGAATAATGACAGTAATTGGCATCGCTTTGCTTTTCTTTTACTGTAAATTTTAGCTTTGAGTAGACAATATGAAATGAAATGTTGTTTGAATGAGACAAGAACAAAATCCATAGTGCACCACCTTTCATATGTGTCCAACTGCCTCTTGTGTTATATGACCAAATAAACGAAAATGAATAAACTAGGAGAAAATGAGTAAAGAATTACACATACCTAATGGAAAATTTTCTTCTCTCAATTCTTGTACTTCATGGTTGCTTTATCAAAACCAATGGTTGGAAATTGTTTTGCATACTCCTCAACATCATGGCGGAGTTTTGCTATCTCTGATTGAATGGTAGAAGATGACTGAATTGTGGCCACGAAGTCCTTCAGTTTCGTTCCTGATTAGAAAAGTTCAACAGCAACCACTTATTAGCTTAGTATACACTTAACAAGCCAACAGAATGAGCTTAAAAACATTTATTTCAGTCCAGATAAAGAAACAAACGCAAATTAAGGAAGCATAATGAAGATCTAAGAACCTTGGCTCTCTGCTTTAACCTTCAAAGCCAACTTTACAGCTGCATCAAAAAACTCTGCCACCTTAACAAAATCCTCCTCAACAAATCCTCTAGAAGTAAGAGCAGGGGTTCCTGAATTCCACAAAAGAGATCATTTCAGTGACTTAAGACATGAAAATTGTAATACAGACAACAAAGAACCTTTACCCATCCTGATGCCACCAGGAACCATAGCAGACACATCTCCAGGAACAGTGTTTTTATTAGCTGCAATATGAAC
>Ga0209389_1003571_pt1 | contig 12602 bp, 4 predicted proteins | sample CowpearedBW_FD_187526 | JGI IMG/M metagenome (GOLD analysis project Ga0209389, IMG submission 187526) | Root nodule microbial communities of legume samples collected from California, USA - Cow pea red BW (SPAdes) (version 2) | ecosystem: Host-associated > Plants > Roots > Nodule | place: USA... | reverse complement strand
GTACAAATAAGATGTGTTTATTTTATCATTGTAAAACAATGACATAACATATATAGATATATGTTTTTATCAGTGCAAAAATGATGATCTTATAAAACAGAGTATATAAACCAGATTACTTCGTACAAAAAGAAAATATAGTTTTGGTGAGCCCATGCATGACTGGATGGTGCTGACTGTTAGGTCCTGGAATGCTATTATTGCCCAACAGGTTGATTGAGATAAGTTGTGTCAACTGTGCGCATGCACAAATTGTTGAACTTTTTTTTTAATCGATCACCTTTTACACTTGAGAGTTGAGAGGAAGATACCAATCAAACAGTTCTTCTTGGCCTACCAAGAACCTGTCTTACCCAAATGACGCTGATGTTAGTTGATTGCGTGCAAATAAAAATCAGAGCAAGGCAGTTTGAGACAGAACTACCCCAAGTTTGACTCTTTTGAAAAATATCTGTAACCTTTGGAAGTAATTTTCATTTGGGTGAACCGTTTGAGAAATCAAATCACGAGATTTGAGATTCGCAGAGCAGTAGTTGGCGTTCTAGTTCCTTAACCCTTTTGGTAATGTTGTTTACTATTAATTCTTCTCCTTCAATTATCTTTCTCCTGTGTTTGGTGCATGTCGAATGAATGAGAATCGATTTCTGGGTAACCATATTAGCATTTCTTTGCATCTTTAATTTAGTTAACATTGCCTAGGCCATGTTTGTGATAATGCTTGCTCTTTTTTTCTTTGTTTTTGCTTTTTCGGTCTTGCTCTCTATCTCAGCATAAAAGTATGTCTTAGGTCATTGGGTTAAAAGTGGTGTTCTTATCTGTTGTGAATTTGTCTTAGGTCTCATTCTTGTTGATTCTCCACATGCTAGTTGATTAGTTATACTATCGCTGTGACATATATTTTTTAAAGATCAGGTGTGGGAAAGAAGATCAGAGATTGAGACTATACTTCATATGTTGAGGAATTGTTGCTATGATGAAATCTGTTTGGCTGGCTGTTAAAGCTACAAAATGAAATGTCTTTTCCAATCAGAAAATGCTTACTTATGTCACGTGACCAAACTAGACTAATAGCAAAGCAAAGCGCAAAATAACCATAAGAAGAATTATGGAGTTTCTGATGACAACTAAGACAAGGAGCTTATGAATCGAAGTCACTTGCATAAACAGTCTAGTACATGAAAACATGCCGAAATCAGCCAACATAAGCAAAACAATAAACCATGTAGAAAGGTGCTTCTGAGTTCAAGGGGGGCAGTATCAGAACATGATTGATGAACTAATTTGATTAAACTAGTCAGTGAATGTATAACTAAAATATTTTATTAAGGTCGCTGTTGCATATTCTATTTTATTCTCGCTGACATGGACCATATGTTTTTCTCAGCAGAAAGAATATTGAACCTGCACTCTCACATGCAAATTTGATTCTAAACAAGAAAGACACGTTGATTTAAAAATACCACATCCTCTATAAAAACATCTGCGTGAAACCTCAAAACCTTTATCAAATACCATCTAGAAAAGGTTACATCCTTTAATGCAGCAAGTTCTGCTAACCATGGAAAAGTTACGTTGAGTGTTTCCTAATAAATATCTTCCATAGACATGATGTGTCTGCAAGTATAAATGGTTCGTCATTGAGTTCTACACAAAAAATACAATTGCATTATAACTCACAGTAGCGTTTCTGTTGCATGTGTGGAGAGGTGGTAAAAGATGCTTCCCTTGGGAGGAAGAAGCTTCATGCTCCTAGAAAATGATCTTACCCAGCTAGGTTTAGCTGTATAATGAAAAGTAATATAGCAAAATGAGGAAACCCATTAATATATCATGTGATTAGTCACATGATAGGTATTGGCATGTGATGGAAAGATTGTGGAAATGTCAGAAGTATGGGATTTGATTAAGGATCACATGATAAGCTCCTTCCATTCCATGTTCTACCCCACTACACAACAAAGAACGTGGCAGGTTAAATAATCAATGAATCATTCTTCTACTTCCTCTTCAATTCCCTAAATCTGATTCTTTCAAACACCTATTGAGTGTTACTGCTAAAAAAACCTTGAATGCGTTTCTCCATTGTCTCAAAGTCTTCACTCGACACCAACAAACAAACAAAAAAAAGATTGATCCACTTCAGATACATCACTATATACTTCACTTCTTCTATCTTAGACACAAACTACAACACCTTGCAATTTTCCTATGGGATAGTTCCAAGCACCTGAGCTCCTTTCTTCTACCCATCTTCAGTTGCTGTGTTTTCACTAGACTCTGCCATGAAAACCTATCAACGTGCTTTGGTGGGCCTCTTTGTCTTGATTCTCGCACACTTCTTCGTTTGCTCTATAGTTGCAATCACTGGTGAAACAAGAAGTAATCTGATTCGCAATTGTCCGCCACGGAAGCTACTAGCTCGTGCCTCCTCTTGCTCTGCAATAGAAAAATTGAAAATAGAGTATGAGGCCACTCAGAGACCAGTAACCACAAGTTTAAGGAAGAATCCTCCAAGCAACTCAAATCCAACCCATAACAAGCGACTTTGATCTCGTTTGTGTGTGGAGATCTCAATGGGAAGGAGGAATTAAGTCTAATTCGTCTCTTTCTTCATTTTTGCAGTTTGTCCAGCTGGTTGTTGAATAGGTAAGAAAGCTGGTTTTGCATATGTAGCATTGTTTTGAACTTTATGTAGCATATGTAGCATCGTTTTGAACTTATGTTCTATTAGATTAGATCACTGGTTGGTAGCAGGTTTCTGACAAAGGGTATATTTTTTATTTAGAGATTACTGAAAAGAAGTGTTCGTGGGTTTTATTGTGGAAGTATCAGAATTTTTACCTTTTTTTGATGGATCAATCTAACCTTACTTTCTGACTTTAGAGTACTGATGCTGACAATCATCCTTTAACAATCTTATCTTGTAAATGGCCCACAAATACTACCCTTTTTAGATTGTTCTCATTTGATCTACTCTTGCCCATGGCTGCAGTATAACATCAGCATATGAACTGCCACCTCCAGCAATTCCTAATGCCCAAATTCTATCACAAATTGCAAGAAGATAGCTCTCTTAATGTTCTATGTTGAAATTATCTCACAAATTACAACTTGTTTTATCAGCACAAAATTATAACAACTGAACTAACTATTTATGTTACAAATTTATCAGGTATCAATGAAGACCCCCCGTTCCAATATAGAAGTTTCAATGTTATCCTCAAGATGAAGGATACTATACTACCCCCTAAACTGCTATAGCTCCAATAAAATAGCTATAAGTATTTATGTAATCAACTAACCAATTGGTATTTAGAAAAATCGCTGTGTATGTTCTATGTTGGAGTACGGAAGACCATTGACTGTTGTAGGGTTATGGAAAACAAGAATAATCAATCATGGTGCTGACGACCATTATTACATTACAATCTTATTTTATTAATGCATTTTCACATAAATGATAAATCTCTCTTTACACTCAGATTCAACTTTGTAGGGGAGTGGATTCGAGGATGTGTGACAGTTACATCTTTTTAGATAAAAAAATTAATTTTTAAGTATAGTTCAAATAAAAAATACCTAATAAAATATTAATGCAAATAATTTTTTATATTTAAAATGATACTTTATACTTGTCTCGTCAACAACCAGATAATACATGTATCCATTATCCATATATATCAATAAAAATATCAATTTAATAATTTTACGGCAGATATCTACTGTAAACAAATTTGTTGTCTTTCCTAATCAAGTCTATCTCTTTTCATATGGACTTGGCCCATTAAGTTAGAAAAGAAACTCAACACATTAAGGCAATGATGTCTTTACTGCGACCCTAACCTACTTTACTATTTATAGAAACACAACTTCAGTAACCATTTACCTCACTAACTCACTAATAATATTAAGAATATAAAAATGAAAAACTTAGTCACGTATAAGAAATATAAAAAGACGTACAACCATAGAAACACAAAATCTTGTATTGAAATGATATCATGATCTCTTATGGATCAACCCATTTTATTCCACTCTTCCAAATTTACAAGTTCAAGGGCTGCATGCTTCAACACAAGGGTAGCGTTTTATGTATCCATTTTCACACGAATGGTTTCCATTGAAAAGTCTTTCTTTACACTTAGATTCATTGTTATAGGGGAGTGAATTAGAGGATGTGTTACAGTTACATCATAATCTCCATGGTGCAGTGAAATATCTACCATTCCTGTGCCATCTGCTGTAGCAATATTAGGTCCAGTTCCCCACTCCTGAATGAGCTTGTCCACAACGTCTCCAGCAGGAGTGTTTTTGAAATTCTCATCGGCCAGAGTAGTGGCATTGAAACCAGCTTGTGCTGGACCAGAAAACATTATAATCCCATCAACACCAGGATGAGAATACGCCTCTCTCAGTACCTCTTCCAAATACTCTGCCTACTCACCAAACAAGAATCACAAAAGCAAAGATAATGCAATCAGTCACCATGCTGCTACACTCAGATTTCTTTCTTTTTCTCTTTTCTGATAGATTAAAACATAAAAACTTATCCCTTTTGCTTTTAGTGTAGTGTTAGAAGGTAAAGTTGGTTCATGAAGGAGAAGTTAAGGAAATACCTGACTTGGTTGTGGATCCACACTGACTTCTGTGAGCCACATTGGAAGTCCAGTTGTAGCAAGAAGATCAAGAGATGACCTCATGTAAGCAAGGTTTGGCTGGCCACTTGCAAAATGCCCTTGCAACCCTATTGCTGCCGACATTCCACCAACTCCTGGAAAGGACCGAATCTCCTTAATTTTCTGTAAATATTTGACAGGGCTGGAGGCCTCATCACCACTATATTCAATGGTGTTATACTCGTTCAGGAACATCTTTGTCCCCGGATCAAGCTCGAAAGCTCTTGCATATGCTTCTGCAGAGGCGTTTTGGCCGAGGTTGTCCTCAAAGAAGTGGAAGTGGAGATTCTCATTCATAACATCCCATGCAATCAGTTGTCCTTTGTACCTTGAAACCACAGATTCGATTCTTTTTGCTGCTGCTTTCGCTAAATCCGCAGGTGATAGGGTCTTCACCCATTCAGGCTGATATTTTGGATCGTCCCAGAAAACGTTATGGCCTCTCACAGAAATGCCATTCTCTTTGGTAAATTTCAGCATGGCATCTGCGACAGTATAGTTTTCCACGCCTTGCTTTTTCTCTGTACTGTACCACTTCATCTCATTGGTGAAGGTTGCGAATTTGAACCTTGACACAAACCAATTCTGGTAGTCTTTGTTTGTGAGGATGTAATGGTTCATTCCACATCCAAATGGGAAGTTCAACTTTACTGCTCTGGCCATGACTGTAGCTCCTTTCAACGCTGTTTCGTTTACACGAGTTATTTGGAATCTCACTCTCCTCTTACGTACCTGCATGTTATATATATATATCAAGACGTAATTTTTTTTCCTTGTACGATTAGGTTCAAATACTTTCTGTTTCTTATGTTAATTTTAGTTTGAATTTGGCCTCAAGTTCAAAGATTTATACTTTGATCGAGTATCTCTATTGTTAGATTAACTCGGTCTGATATAATGCACTCGTATATTTCATGTACATTTCAACTTTGTGAGGATGGGATTTTGCTTAGAAGCTTACCCTCTCAATGTTGGCGTCTTGTAGTGATCTCCACTGCTTTTTCGTGAATGGTTGTAACGAGACATTGTCAGCCCATATTTCCACACTTGAATTTTTGCTCTACAGGGTTCAACAAATTTTAGCTAACGAAACATATACCAAAATACACACAAAACGAAGTTATCTCACGCAATCTCAAACTTGTAATTCCTTTAATTTTACATGCATTTTATACCCACAAATAGGTGCCCTGTAGTATTACTTTGGATGAATTTTGAGGAAACATGTAAACTAAGACAAGATGAAAATAGGTAGGTATAATTATGTTTTTGGTTGTTGATAAACTATCTTGATTTTCATTTTGGTCCCAGTAAAGGTCTGAAAGAATGGTAGGTATAAATTCAGAATGTGTTTTTTACCTCAAAAAGAATTTCAACAGGGCTTGAAAAGTTTGCAGCTATGCCACCTTTTAGAAGGGTCCAGCATCCATGCTTTGCTATCACTTGACCACCTCGTACCAGCTCACTTTCTTTTGTTCTGAACATCACGGACACCGTGTCACTTCCTTCACTCACCTGAAACCAAGCTGAATATGGAAAAGGGAGAAAAACGATCATTCGAAATGTTTCAGAAAAGTGGTGCCACCATGTCAAAACATTCCTCAAATGAATCTTAGTGAAAGAGATATGATACAAGTAAAGAATGGAGAAAGTGAAGCTACCAGAAAAGGTGTATAACATTCCTTTCTGAAGTTGGACCATCTGAGAGAAACTATCCAAAGGTTGTGTTCTGTTGTGAGCAACAATGAATCTATTGCCTTCATTCGATATTTGTTCCTTGATTGACCCTTTTCCAAACACTCTCCAACTATCTATGTTATCATCAAATCCTGGATTTACTATAATGCCTCCTCCATACTGCGCTCTCTCAGGTTCTACTAAACACTGCTTATTTTCAAATTAACGGCAACACAGGTAAGTTTGTGTATTAACTGCTGACAGAAGCTACCACATAACTATATCTGGTCTGGTTTAAGCTACAACTTATAAAATGAATTTGTCAAAATAACATGGAACACATTTTTGCATCTCAGAAAGAATACTCTGGTGTGAACTTTCCAGATTAGAGTAAATGAAACTATTGGTGAGGAAGAGTTATTACCTTTGTGGTAGCAGAATAATCATAAGACAAAGAATGGACGCCAAGCCCTGAACATGTTGAGAATATATATTAGAAATGGTATCAGAGAATGAATAAGTGGCTGCCATTGACAAAGAGGCAATGAAGGGAGGGATAGAAACCTGGTATCAGTAAAAGGTAAATGGTAATGAACATAAAGTTGCAACCTTCTTTAGCAACCATCATCTTTACACTGATCAAAGAAGTATAAATTTTAAGTTAGTATCAGGGGTATATATATTAGCAGAAGACCGTGTAGACTCCTGATACCGAATGCAGCTTTTTACCCGTTATAATAATTAACTAGAGTTAAATGCATTACTTGTGAGTCAGAAAATTGTCTCACTAGATTTTTCTTGCTTTGATTTAATTGTATGAGTCTAATGAATTCAAAGTAGTTTATGACAGTTGACCTACATTCTATCTTATGTTCCAAAAGAGTATTTCATTGTCTCTTTTTATATTTTCTAATAGATGTTAAAATTATGATCCAAAATATCCATTTCAGAATAAAAAACGGTAAAAGTATATTTTTTGGATGTAAAAATCAACCATCAATGAACTTAATAAAACAGCAATCCAAATCTCAGTGACCTTTATATATGAAGACGCGTAGCATAATACAATACACAACACATTAAAAAGGGTAAATTAGCTGACAAAAAGAGTAAAAACAGAAATGTAATAATTTTCATAATTTTTGTAGATGTAATATTTTCATCTTATCTCTTCTTTTATTAGTAATTTGTTATATAAATAGAATTTGACCACAGTGTATAAAGAGGGTGGAACTAGAAATTAGGAGCGAGGGAACAGAAAAAAGAAAGGCAAGATTAGCAGAGGGCAATAGAGGCGGTGATCAGCAAATTGCAGCCTCTGGACCAACTTTTTCACTTCACCAATCAAACAAAACCTTCATTTAGTGTTCTTTTGTTTAATCAAAGAAGCATTCCCTTCGTTCTAGGATGCAACACAATTTTGATCTCGTAAAATATGTTATCACTTCTAATTAAATCTCTAAGTTTAACTCTTTACAATAATAAAAAATCATCACTTAATTTATAATTTTTTTCATTTTTTTGACTAAATTAGTGAGAGTAATGTTGTCAATCTCTAATTTTATAATAATCATAATTAAGAACAAAAAAGTTACTAAAGATATAATAAAAATGTGGACAGCTATCACATGGGAAAAGTAATTTAAAGATATGTAGATATAAATTATAACATGATAACTAGAGTAAAAGAAATGGAAATGATGTTTTGTCGTGACATGGGAATCTTGTCATAAAATTAGTATAGCAGTCCAATAGTTTTACAAAACTAAAAGTTGATTTTAGCTTCAAATACAATGAAGAGTAAAAACTAAATAAAAAATATATAATTCGGTTGAAAGCACAGACATGAACAATTGGAATTATGGACTCCAATGATCTCCCGTGAATCATCTTCGGCTCTATGCTACAACTTACAAAGCAAAATTCATGGCTATTATAAAAATGGTATAAACATAAAATAAAAATAAATTAGATATATAAAAATGAAAGAAAGGTAGAAATAGGTTAATTATTGATATGTATTAGTAAACTCTTATATATATGAAGTTTGTTCTATTTCTTGTTACACGTTAACCAAATCAAATATTCGTTATGAAATATTTGGGTGGGAAGTTGTGTAAAATGTTTATATTAAAAGTTAATCTAATCGTAAATAAAATAATCTTTTATTATTTAAACTTGAAAAGTACTAGAATGTTTTTGTTTTATTCTATGAACACTTAAAAATATTCAAGTGCCATATGAAGAGGAATGCATATTCATGCTTAAATATAGTTTTATCACGTACATGAAATTTTGACATCATATACAGTGGTGCATGTATATATAGTATTTCATAAAGATTGGTTAAAAAAATTTAAATTCCATGAATTGTTGTGCCATCTTAATCCGAATAATAAACCTAGTGTGTTACAACTCATTTTTGCCACCAAAATCAAAGATTCATGAATATTTTTAAGTAGTATTGGCTCATGGCTATATTTTTTTGGTTTCATCATGCAATTTACACAGCTATAGTGTGTTGGATTCAATAAAGGCTACTTAGGTGTGATGAGTAATGAAATCACTACTCCTAAACAGAAAAGATGGAAAACCACTCATCCATCAAGTATTAACCTTGAATATTGTAGTATTTTCTTATACATTTTGTAGATTTAATCAATGTAATAATATTTATATTCATATTATTTGACTTCACCTTGATAAGTGTAATATAAGGAGATGGTGTCATATATATAAAAATAAACATAGATTATCGTAAAGTGTACAAAGAAACAAGTAAAGATTAAGACAAAGAGTACATCTTGGTGTCATAAAAGATCTTTATCCTTATTAGAACAATTAAGTTTTAAGTACCTAATAACGAATGAATGTAGATATTCTGATCTGTGTAAAAGATAAGATTTTGATTATAAAGTAATAAAAACATTTTGTATTTGTATATAAATATATTCACTACAGAAAATTTATTAAATAATAATTAATTTTAGTGATCAAAATTTAATTATTATATTAAATAATTTTGTTATTAATTTAAAAATTAAAAATTATTAATAACTAAAATAATTTTTATAATAAAAAATTATAATCGATGTCTATATTTTTAACTAAATTACATTTTATTAAGAAATAATTTCTAAATTGACCGATCATTAACATTAATTAGGTTTTGATTACTAGAAAAATTAATCTTTAATTAGATCAAATTAGTGATCCATTTCTTTTAATTAAAATTAATCGTTAATATTAGTAACTAATTTAAATATTTATTCATGAGAAAATTATTTTAATTATTGATTTAAAAATCAATTATTCTTAATAAAAATTATTTTAATTATTAATAATTTTTAATTTATAATTTGATATTTAAATTTATCGTATAATAACTAATTAATTTTTATTACTAAAATTAATCATATTAGATTTTCTTTTATAATAATTACAGTTTAATTGTTATCGTTCAGAACTACCTTTTCCTTACTTTTTTCTTCGTTTTCTAATTTATTAATCAACTTATTTCTTTACTCTATTTTTTTTTTCTTTAACTCATCATCAATAATCAAGTTTCATCTCATTTTCCACAAATGTCAAAAAAGAATAAAAAATAAATAAATATTCGATAAAGTATAATTTTTGTATACAATCTCAATAAAAAAAACTAAATAAAAAATTAATTAAGACTAATTTTTTAAAGGTTTTAGTTTCATTTTTTATTTTTAAAACATTAAAGCCTGATATTGTTTTTCTAAAATTATATTTTTTTAAGAAGTCTTCTAATAATTGAAAAGAGTAGAAGGTTAGTAAGTGATTTGGTTTCTAGTTCAAACTGGTTGAAATACTCTCTGTGATTTTTACAGCTTTGAATTTAATAGATAACCTTTTTCTGTGTTTATTGTTGAGTATATATTTGCCTCACATTTATTTTGCTTTATTTATTTATTTATTAACCTTTTTTATAAATAAAGACAACAAGTATAATATAATTAAAGAATTTGATATAATAATAATAATAATTATTATTATTATTATTATTATTATTATCATAAGAAAACATAAATATTCTAACATAAAAAATAAAATTACAATAAATATATAAAGAAGTTTAAAAAATTATTTTTTTATTATTTTATTTTTTGTAATTATACAATAAAAATATTTTTAATCTTTCATCACAAGTACTCATTATGGTTAGTTAATTTTGTAAAATAAAATGACAATAAAATATAAAGAAGTTTAAAAAATTGTATTTTTTATTATTTTTTGTAATTATTAGTATTAAAAATTGTAATTAATGAGTTAAAATATTCTTTTATTAAAATTTAATTAAATTATTATTAGTGTATGCTAATTTTTATTAGTAGTAAAAATTATAATTAATGAGTTAAAACATTATTTTATAGTAAGTTATAATTTTGTTTACAAGAAAAAGAATGATTAGTTATATTTATTCTCTTATAATTAATCTGGATTATATTTTCTTCTTTTATCTTTTTATCTATAGGACTTCTCTTATATCTTCTCACTTTATCTTCTTCTAATAATCTTTTTTCTAGAGTTTTGACATATTACAGGTATTAAATCTCTTGAATCTCATGTTGACTTTGTTTATCAATTTTTTCATCCTCATTTCTAGTTAGTTTATTTTTTCTTTCTATTTTGTATTGTTGTTATTTTTATTATGTTTTGAATTTGTATTAAAAATATAAATGTGTTTATTTTGTTTAGTTTTGTTTTTGGTACTTTTAGATTTAAGTGTTTTGAGAGTTTTTTTATTACATGTATATATAGAGGAAAAACTATTTTTTTTTACAAATCTATTAATTATATTATGGTTTAATCTTTTGGTGGATAATAGATTAATTAGAGCATGATTTAAAGTTGAGTTTTCTATAGAAAGATAATTTAAGTTTAGGAGAAAAAAAAACTTACTATCGAGTTTAGAAGAACAATATTTTTTTAATTATTTTTATTAATGATTAATCTTAAATTAAATAACTTTGCAAGTTTGTAAGAAAATTGAGACTTAAGAACGAAAAAAAAACTTAAGACTTCAAGATATTGCAAGTCTACCATCAAATTTATTTTTTTGACAACTAGAACCAGATTTTATTATTTTAATTCATTTGTTTTATATATTTATCTTTAGTAGTGTTTTATATATTATCATTTTTTATTTCATATAAAAGTATATAGGTATGTCAAATAGAAAAATTGAACCAGACTATTTAAAAATTCAAAAGAATAGAACAATTGATACTTTAATTGCATAAAACAAACTATGAACAAAATATAGCAAATGTTTTTGTATTACGGTTTGTAGATATTTCATTTTTGAAAGAAAAATGACTAAATCTTGAAAAATCTTTAAAACATGATAATTCGTTGGATAATGATGGATTTGATTTAATTTAAGAATTAAATATCTTAAAAAAATTATAGGTTTGAAAAATCATAAACTAATTGACATTCTTAATTATATATAAAAAATAAATTATTTTCCAAATATATATATATATATATATATATATATATATATATATATATATATATAAGTTATAGAATAATATTAACAATTGTAGTGTCAGTTATTTTCGCCGAAAAGAGTTTTTCAAAGATAAAGATAATAAAAACTAAAAACTTACTTAAGATCAACGTTGTATCAGAAAGATTTAAAAGGATTAGTCCTATTATCTATTAAAAAAAATGTTAAATAAAATTAATTATTACAATTTAATAAATAATTTTATATTAAAAAAAGTTTGAAAAATAAATTTTAAATAAAATGTCTATTTTTTAAGTTTAGGCCTCTCATCTTAATGTTCATATTTCTATTTTAAATTTTATCTTATAAATAATTATTTTCTTAAATTAAAATAATCATTTTTCTATTTTTACTTTTTGAACTAAAGTAGTATCTTTAACAAAAAAATTGTTTACAAAACAAATAAATAAATATTTATAATTAAAATTATAAAAAATATTTACATTTATTTTAAAATACAAAATATGAACATACGCTGCGATATATTTTCACTGCTTAATTATAATGCAATAAACATCATCTCTGCATCTTTCATAAGATTCAGCTTCACCAAGAGGTTGATTCAACTCGGAAGACTAGGTTTCTTTTTCTCCTTCACACACAAAGCAAACAAAGAGAACATGAATATCAATTATGTGAGGCACATGCACTATTGTTAATTTTATTTTATGCAGTAAACAGTAGCTTAAATTACGTGATATAAAGTA
>Ga0209389_1003570_pt1 | contig 12603 bp, 7 predicted proteins | sample CowpearedBW_FD_187526 | JGI IMG/M metagenome (GOLD analysis project Ga0209389, IMG submission 187526) | Root nodule microbial communities of legume samples collected from California, USA - Cow pea red BW (SPAdes) (version 2) | ecosystem: Host-associated > Plants > Roots > Nodule | place: USA... | reverse complement strand
GTCAAATGTTTATTCTGTTTAGTTAATGGCATCATGGTGTGCTTTAGTTTTCTCTCCGAGCATTTTGGATATCTGTAAGAAGTGACACTTATACTCCATGACATTTCTCTTTATATTATTCTATGTGATGTTTCATTTAATTAAGCTTATTTATTAAATGGGACGTTACATTTATGGTATCAGAGCAGTTGTTCCTTAGAGTTTGTGAACTTGTGTGCTTGCTTAGATTTCGTTGTGTCTTCCTAGTGTTGGTAGCTAAGTTTACCGTCTAATCAAGTTTAACTGATGGTTTTTTTCTGTGTGCCCAATGATATGACACCTCCTCATATAAATCCTCAACCTCCTCGAGGCGATGCATCAGATATCGCAAGGGCGATAGAGGCTATGGTGGCAGCCTTGACCCAACAAAGTAATGCTATGATGCAGTAGCATGAGGCTTCCATGCAGCGTCAGGAAGTATCTATGGAGCAGCAGCAGTTGGTCATGCAGTAGATGGAGGCTGCAAGGTTGGCTTTTGAGGCTGCTCAGAGGCAACGCATGGAGGCCCTTCGACATGGATAGTTTCAAAATTCATGGATGTTCTTGTTGTAATGAAATTTTATTTATATGTAATTGGGTAATATTTTATATAATTCTTTCACTTTTATTTGATTGTTCTTTGGTAATGTGATTTAAAATTTATACAATTATTACTTATTTCCAAGTATTTGATAATATCATGTTTCTTTTTTCGTGATTTTTTTATAAAATCTAATTAATCTATATTGAAACATAAAAGTGGTATGGTCACATGAAAAGGTAGAGGTAGGCAAAAAATTCAATTTTCTTTATCCAATCCACTTTTTTCTCTAATCCAATCCATTTAATATCCATTTTATTAAAAATCCAATCCAATTAAAATCCATTTTATTGGATTTGGATTTCAATCTGATCTACATTTTATATATTTTATGAATTGGATATCCATTCTCTAAATCTAGATTTTCAAAACGGATAATCCAAAATATCCAATCAAAATTTTCAATTTATATTTTTGGTTAGGTTAGGCTAAAGGTCTAGACGAAGTAGCCCAAATTTAACCGTATTTGACTGAGTTGGCGTGACCATATAGGAAATTTGGCCGAATTCGGCCAAATTTAGTCAAATCAGTCCCGATCGAAATTTAGCCCAACCGATCATGGACAAAATTTGGAAGTATTCATTTGAATTGACCCCGACCCAAATTTGACTGCATTGGGCTGACTCGACCAAGACAAAATTTGATCATATTCGGGCGAGACGATTGCGACTAAAATTTTGCCCTATTCAGCCTAGTTGGCTCATGTTAGAATTCAGTCGAATTCAATCGAGTTAGCCCTGATTGAGATTTGGCTCTGGCCCAAATTTGGTCGTATTTAGTTGAGACGACCTAGGATGAAATTTGGTCGTATTCAAATGAGTCGGCCACGATCGAAATTTGGCCATATTCAACTGAGTTGTCCACGACCGAAATTCGACCGAATTCAGCTGAGTCGGCTACGGTCAAAATTTGGTCATGTTGGCCCCGACCGAAATTTGACCGAGTTGGTCCTAGCCTAAATTTGATCGTATTAGGCAGAGTCGATCGCAACCGAAATTTGGTCGTATTAAGACGAGTCGATCCCGACCTAAATTTGGCCGAATTCAGTCGAGTTGACCATGACCAAAATTTGGACGAGTCAGCCCTAGCCCAAATTTAGTCGTATTCGGTCGAGTAAGTCCCAAACAAAATTTGACTGTATTAAGCTAAGTTGGTCGTGATCGAAAATTGGCTATATTCAGCCGAGTCGATCTTGATCGACGAATTTAGTGGAGTCAATTCTGACCGAAATTTGATTGATCAGGCCTTGGCTCAAATGTGGCCATATTTGACCAAGTCGGCTTTGGCCTAAATTTGGTCGTATTAGGCAAAATCAACCCTGGCAGAAATTCGATCAAATTCAGTCAAGTCGATCTCGACTGAAATTTTGTCGAGTCGGCCCTAGCCCGAATTTGGTCACATCGTCTCCGATCGAAATTCGTTCAAATTTTGTCGAGTCGACCCCAACCAAAATTTGGCCGAGTCGACCCCAGCCAAAATTTGGCCAAATTCGACCAAGTCGAGCGTGACTAAAATTTGGTCAAGCTTGACCAAAATTCGGTCGACCCCGATTGGCCTCGTTGGCCCCGACAAAATCTGTCAAATTCTATGGTGTCGGTCCTATGGACAAAAGTTTTAGAAAAATCAATTTAAATTTATTTTATAAAAAGTGGATTTTGGATTTTGAACTTGATCCAAATATTTGGATTTGGATTTAAACTTGATCCAAATATTTGGATTTGAATTTAAACTTGATCTAAATATTTGGATTTGGATTTTAAAAAAGTTCATTCTATTTTTTCTAAAAAAATGGATTTGGATTGAAAATCTTATCCTATTATTTGTATTATTTGGATTCATAATAGATGTGGATTAGATTATTAAAAATTTAATTCATAATCATCTTTAGTACCAGATACGAATATACCTTTTACCCGTCGGAGATAAGAATGAACTATTTGGGTATGGTGATGTGTATAAATTTTTACTTCGGGAATAAAATGAGATAACGAAAGTCATCATCACTTTATCTTGTTGTCATCACTAAATGTATGTCATCCGTGAATGTAAAGGCTTCTTCAGTTATTAAAATTGTTCCTTGAATCTTTCGGGAAAATCGACAAGTGATACACTATTATATTTTTAGATAATGTAATCATTGTGCAGATAAATTATTTCTGTAACACTGGATAATAAGTTTGATTATAAATAATATTATCATATCCCATTTGTGATTTTTTTTTTCATAATAGATTTCAACTTTGAATGTTTTGAATTATTTAATGTTTTGAAAGAAAGTTTGATTTGTATTTTTTAACCGGTTTGGTTTGGTCACCCAATGTTTTATGTTGTTAATTTTTTTCAAGAGATAACAAATGATTTGTGTAGTTTTTATAGTGTCAATATCAAAATATATAATAATAATAATAATAATTAATGAGTTTAGAAAATAATAATAACATCAACACCAACTTACTTACATATTATAACTTCTGACTTTAATGTTATAATTTTTTTAAAATATTTAATTCAAAATAATAAATATTAATATTTTATTTTTACTACCATAAAAAAAACAATGTAAATACTATTACTTGTTGTACTTACTTTTAAAGGAACTTTAGTGTCAATACAACGCAACTGTCTATGATTGGGGTATCTAACCTCCAAATTCCTACATATTAATTACATTTTAATACAAAAGTTTAAGTGAGATTAATCTGAATTTTTAAAATCAACTTCTTTTACTACGATTCACATGTTAATGTAATTCTCTAGCTAAATTTAATGTGAATATATAATTGTTTTAACGATTCAAATAATTACAAAAAAATAATATTTTTATTGAAAATGCCATCAAAAATTAATTTACTTCAATATGTTTTCATTCTCAACAAGATGAATAATAAGGTTTAGATTTACTCTTTGTAACGTTTTCATTTTCATCTCTAGAAAATATGAAACAACCATACTTGATTTTTATTTTAATGTAGAAATAAGTATTTATTACTATTTTTTTAATAATAGGCAGAGACATAATACTTCTAATTTATTCTCCAAATTTTTGGAATGAATATAAAAGTGAAACTAAATTTGACTGTTTAAAATATACGAAAAGTAGGTTGAGTGGGGGAACTAGGTTGCGTGCACCAAACACTGAAAAACTTTGATTTGGATCGTTCGAACGCATGAAGTCAAGATGTTGTTTGTGACGTGTTGCTCGCAAACATTAGCACAAAAGGTTCGTATAAAAAAAAACAAAAAGACAAAACTCAAGTTTCATTATTGAAATTTTTATATTATATAATTTTTTTTTACAAATTTGTTAAAAAGCCATTTATAATGAAAAAAATTTCAAAACAAAAAAAAGTATGAGTTTTTTAATTGTGTTTTAGAAAGGAAGATTTTTTTTTCTCTTCTTTAAAAAGGAATCTTTGAGGTGGTCTTTGTTGAGATGTTGATGTAATTGGATCTCAAATGTTGTCCAGGATATTTTCATTTTTTTTTTTAATTTTTATAAGTAGGGAAAGATTTAGTTGACATTTTTGTTTTTAGGAATTTTTTTATTTATTTCTATTAATGATTTTTCGTTATGTGGTATAAAAATGTTAGTGATTGATATTTTATTCGTATGTTTTTGTTAATATTGGAAGTGGTAAGTTAAAAATTCATCTTTTTAGCTTTTTTTTTATTTAAAGACGTCAAAATGAGTTATAACTCATGAAATAATCCGGCTCATCACATGTTCGAAACGAGTTGGATTAAGAAAAAAATAAGTTTTTTCAAGAGTAGATTGACCCACTTAACTCACCAATAACTTATTAATTAAAATTAAAATAATAACTTATTAATTAAAATATTGTATTTAATTATTAGAACTCGAGCTTTGCATAAAGCCTAATTCTTAATTGTGAAACTACGTCATAAACATCAACTTTGTTTTGGTAGAAGTTTTTCTTTTTTTTTGTAAGATATGCATCTTGATTAACATAATTTTTAAAACCTATATATTAAAGATATAGTGCCCTAGTTTATACGAAAAAATAAATTTATTTGATATGATAAATTATTTGGAGAAAATATAGAAATATTACATAATTAATTTATTGTAACTATAATAAAATTATTCATAACTTATGGTGTGCTTGAATGAGGTAATTTAATAAAGTAATTTATTTATTTGAATAATTAAAAATTTTTACAAAAGAAAATGACATGTTTGGATGAGGAAATTAAAAGAAAATTGAAATTGAGAAATTTTAAGAATGTATTTCAAATAACTAAAATAGTAGAATTTAAAATCCACTTAAAAAAGAAGGAAATTGAAATTCCGTAAGTTATTAAATTCTTCATTGATTAAGACAAAAAAGTCCATCAGTCCAAAAAGTCGAGTCGAGTCAGGCAAAATGTTAAGATGAGTCGGTTTGGGCTGAAGAACAAGATGAGCCAGCATGGGCCCAAAGATGAGACGAGTTGGCCTAGATTGAAAGTCGAGACGAGTCAGTCCAGGCCGAAGGTCAAGCTGATTCAGCCATGACCGAAAGTTGAGCCAAGCCAGTCCAAAACTAAGTTTAGTCGAGTCACCCTAGCCGAAAGTGAGGACGAGATGACTCTAAGCCTAGTTGAAGGTTGTGTCGAATCAACTCGAGCCAAATCAATTCGAATTGGCTAAGTCGAATCGATTCAAATTGTGGCAATGTCAAAATGATTCGAATCGGCCCATGTTAAACCAATTGAGGTTGAATCAGCCGATGTCGAACCAGCTGAGGTTGAATCGGCTCGAGTCAACTTGAACCAAAAGTCAAAATCAGTTTTACCGAATTGAAGGTCGAACTAAGTTAAGTTAGACTCAAAAGTAGAGTCGAGTTAAAATAGAAATTAAGTTTCCTTATCCAAACAATAAAATTGAAATCTTAGATATTTCAATTACTTCATCCAAACTAATTATTTAAGAAATGAAAAGAATTCAATTGCAAGTAATTCAATTACTAGGTATTTCAATTTTTTTGAATTGTTGACATTTATCATTCAGACACAAGGTTAATGTTGTGTTTGAATGAGACAATTTAAGAGAATAATTCATTTATATAAAAAGTTTGAAATTCTTTGAAGTAAAATGACTTGTTTAGATGGGGAAATTGAAGGTGGATATATATATCTCTTTTATATTACCTAATAAACTGTGGATAGTATGAGAATGGAGAAAAGGTGGATATGTACATACCCATCATCATCCCTATATCCAATTGAAATTTTGTGTATTATGTCGTACCTAGTCAATTCGGGGATTCCCTGTATTGACGGGAACAGGTTCTAACACGAGGACATGTTTATTTGCCATCCCTAGTCAAAATATTTGATTCTGTTATCTTATGTCATCTTCAAAGGATACTTATTCATTATCAATATTTATGGGTTTTTAAAACATAAATATATCAAAACAAACTCCTAAAAGGTGTAATTACCATATTACAATTTGCTCGCTTTTGGTGTTATCTATAGTAGAATACACACACATTTATATAAATGATCTAATAAGGATCTATCACCCATGAACGATAATCCAAAAGGGATAGATGTCACACTTATGTCATGTCGTGAATCTCCACATGGATCTTATATCTCTTTATAGCATATATAATTAATCTCATCTTGTATACATCATTCCATCACAAAGTGTATAAAAACACATATTTAAAATACAATAACATCATTCTTACTTAGCACATAATCACATGAGTGAGTTCCTCAAAATTGGGAGACCTTTTCAACAAACACAAGGTAACATCTATTTCGCTTTAACAATATTATTGCAACTTGAGCGAAGTGTAACCTTAAAGAACCACCCTTCCAATGTACTCCTTTCTAAAGAACCTAAACAATATCAATTATCTACAAAGTTGGTTACCCAAGCTTAAGTTAGAACAAATGAAGATTAATTTGTGAAAATAGAAGTTACAAAAGACGAAAAAGATAAATCCAGCAAGAAATTCCAATGGAAAATCAAGTACAAAGTTGTTTTCGCCCAACGAGTCAGTTTGCCCAACAAACCGCTAGCTTCGAAAAATCTAAAAATTGAAGGCTTGACAGAGGTAAAAAATACACACTTGGAGAGAAAGAAACTTGATATCTCTACATTTGAAGGTAAAAGGACATTCTAAAGGTTAAAGGCATTCAATTTCAACATCAATCTTGTGATCGGTATGTCTAGGAGTCTAGGAGTAGCTAACTCCTTCATTCACGGAGGTTGGGTATAATGTATTCTTGGTTCTCTATGAATTCTTCATTCAATATAATTCTTTTCCACAATCTCTTATGTTTTATTTGTGTTTTAACTACATAGTTTATGAATTTTGCACATGCAAGAGTCCATATTGATTTGAAAGATAGTTTGGAATCTAGATTATGATCTTTGATTGCATGTTCTAGATATGGTGCATATGTGAGAGTACTAACAAATCCAAAAGATAATTTGAGAAACCTAAGTATGATAAAACAACTATTGATTTCAATGCTAGATATAGATGTGGTCATTGGTCATTCTTAAGCATCAACATATTGGTTATTGATGCAAACGTAATAGTAAAAATTGCTAGACATAGAGTTTTTATTAGTTTAGTTTAGGCTTGTCTACGACAAAATTGAAGCATGTTATAAATGATGTGAGTGTGCGAGAAGGAAATAGAAATATATTGTTTGTTGGTTTTTACTTTGAATAGAATTGGTGAAACCCAATCCTTGTGAAACTTTTATCTCATAATTTTTTCAGTCAAGCTATTTGTTTTCATTGTGTCAATTTATGTTATTTTTCATATTTAAATTTAAATTCATTTTTTTATAAAACAAAATGTGTTATTCTTTATACCTTTATTAGTAAACAATCCATTAAATATAAGTCATGTTAGTTTCTGTGGGAACGATATCTTGACTTGTCCACTGTATTACTTGCACGATTTGATACACTTGCCAACATGTAACATAATTTGAAATTAGGCTATCACACAATTTTTTTAGGTTGAAAGATAATAAAAAATATTTTTCAAAAGTTAGTTTGCTAGTCTTTCCTTCTATTGTTCATGTGGTTCAATAATATGTTAAGGAAAAAGACAAAGGGAATGAAAATTTACTCTCTAGTTTTTATATTAATTAGTTTAATAGCACAAACTATGTCTAGTTCTCAACCAACTATTCCAATGTCTTTTAAATGATTCTTCATATTTCTTACTTTGTTGTCATAAACATTTAATACAAATTATAAGATAGTTAGAGTTTTTCTTTAGCAACACTGCTTGAACAACGTAAAATAGCTAGTACAATAAATGCGGCCTTACCTTAATGGCTACATGATGCAGAAGCAATACACGACTTGAGAGTAACTTAAGACCAAATTTTGCAGAATAAAAAAAATCAATATTTAATCATAAAAACCATTTACAACCTCTAGATCTAAGAATATGTCATTCTTGTAATTTCTCAACTACAAATTACATACCAATTTCATGTCTATTAATTTCATTATTATGAATACATTCATGTACCCAAATCTACACTCATGCACCACATCATCAACACATATTTTCATTATCTATCCAAAACAACCAATACATTGTTTTGGATGTAATATTTTCCCTTTACCTAAATTAAAGCACGGTTTTATCCAACAAAATTTCGAGAGTTCTTTATAGCAAATTTACAATCCAAGTAAGCTTCCTTAAATAACCCTGTCTAGGTAGCATCTCCTATTAGCCTATTACTCTAAAAGAGAGAAGAAAAAACTTAAAACATCTATAGGGTTAAGTAAACTTACAAAATCTCAAATTGAATTGGTTGGTTCACTAAAATCTATATCCCCTTGGCTCCTCTAGATTTTGATGTTGAAAGGATTTGATATTTAGAAACTCATTTCGTAATCGAGAGAATGTAAAGAAAAAGAAGTATTCTAAAGTAAAGATTTTATAATGAATCGAACATCTAACTTCGATTTATATATTTTATTTCTTGTACCTACCCGACCAAAGAAATATGCTAAAGAGCATGGTCCAACAAGGTCCATTTAACGTTATTGGCCTAAAATGGCTAGACAATATTAACAAAGATAATTATTGGTGCAGTTACCATATATTAACATAATATATATCAAATCTTAGGAGTTTGATTACATCATGAATATCTTTTTATACCTTATATTAACAACATATATGGTATATTTGATTAAATAACACATTATTGTTAGTATCATGATAAGTGGTAAGTTTTTATTATATTTTGATATTCTTTGATATTCTAAGATTTTGAAACACATTTCATAGGGTCCAAAAACCCTATAAATACATGTTATTCCTCTAAGGAGTATCACTCAATTTCATATTCATCCTAAACTCTCTTACTGACTTAAGTGTTAGAGGGTCTTTTGCAAGTGGATATTCCCTTGTGATCTAGCCCTTGGGAGTTTTTACCAGGAGCATTAGAGCATTTCAGATCTTGCTACTTGTTAGAAGGCAGATCCTCCAACAACATATATGCTATATTTGATTAAATAACACATTATTGTTAATATCATGATATGTGGTAAGTTTTTATTATATTTTGATATTCTTTGATATTCTAAGATTTTGAAACGCATTTCATAGGGTCCAAAAACCCTATAAATACATGTTATTCTTCTAGGGAGTATCACTCATTCTCATACTCACCCTAAACTCTCTTATTGACTTAAGCGTCAAAGGGTCTTATGCAAGTGGATCTTCCCTTGTGATCTAGCCCTTAGGAGCTTTTACTAGGAGCATTAGAGCCATTCAGATCTTCTTATTTGTTAGAAGGTGGATCCTCCAAAAACATATATTGTATATTTGATTAAATAACATATTACTAATAATATCATGATATGTGGTAAGTTTTTATTATATTTTGATATTCTTTGATAGATTTTGAAACACATTTCATAGGGTCCAAAAACCAAATAAATACATGTTATTCCTCTAGGGAGTATCACTCATTCTCATACTCGCCCTAAACTCTCTTACTAACTTAAGCATCAGAGGGTCTTTTGCAAGTGCATATTTCCTTGTGATCTAGCCCTCAAGTGCTTTTACTAGGAGCGTTAGAGCCATTTAGATCTTGCTACTTATTGGAAGGCGGATCCTCCAAATCCTGGTAAGAACATTTGGCACCCACCGTGGGGCCCCGATAAAAGTACCCTTCAACCTCAATTTTCTCATGGTCACCACCAGAAGTCAATTGCAGATGTTTGAGCCTTTTGCTCTACGAAATGAGATGGAATCCAACCTAATGGCTACAATACATAATCAAATTCAGGAGTTGATCCAGCAGAATGACACGTCATGCACACCTATAATGAGGCAAGCTTACAAGCATTGAACCTTAAAATGGACAACCAAGAGAAAGAAAAGCTACCTGAGCCTCCTCGTCCTTGGAATAGAACCCCCTCCCCATAGGTCGAGACTTGGAAATCATCAATAAGTGAAGAATCCAGATCATGAAAATATCAAGGTAGGAGCCTGACGTAGTTCTAGAAGGGATCATAGTCAATCCAATTGGTGTAGCTATAGGAGGGATCACAATCGATCACATTGGCATAATTCTACAAGAGGTTGCAATGAGAAGTTGAGAGCCTGCATCTGTTGAGTATGAAGGGCTAATGGGCAGAGTAGCCAAATGCCAGATGCCCAGGGGCAGCCCTTTAAAACATGAATGGTAGATTCAGGCTCCATTCCACATCTGTCACAAAGCAGGTCAACCTCCACCTTTCTTTTCCCATTTAACTCGTCTTGCATAAAAAAAAACCACATCAACGTAGCCCTAACTAGAATATAAAACTAGAGGAATTCCATAATTTCACCAAAGCACCCAATTTGGTGGAGTTTTTTAATGCATTAAGTACCATGTTTAAAGCCATGTTCACCAATTGCAAGATGTTATGTAAAGTAAGGAGAAACCGAGATTCTCAAGCACTTCATGGAGTGGTTCATCACGGTGACAACCACGATCTCGGGCATCACTTTGTCAGTGATCATGCATTTCTTGATTTGTGGTCTTCAACCCAAAATTTTTTTTGATTCACTATTCAAGAGGAAAGCAACCAATATGGAAGACTTGAGAGATTAGGCATCAAAGTGCATCACCAGCGAACAAAGCAGATGGAAGATGGGGAAGAAGCTAATGCCCTAATAACGGGAAAAATTAAGAAGGGAAATGGAGCGTGCTACTTCTCGGTATTCCCAAAACATTTCTCAAAACACCAATAAGGACGTCGTACTCAGGGAAGCATGCAACTTGGAGCTCATCCACATTCCAGAACCTTGACCACCTTATCCCCCCACGAACCCAAAAGTGCTCTTACCACTAGACTACCGGACACACCACAAAAAGAGTGCCAATACTTTAAGGAATTCAGTGAATACCTAATCAAGTTAGGAGTACCAGGCAAGTTGGTACAACACGACAACGACGGTCAAGGCCGTGGATGGGGAGGTCGGGGACACTATAAGGGTCAACGAAGAGGTTTTGTAAGTTGCGACCGAATACAATCGAAACAACCATCTTTGGTGTTCCAGATTTCCAGTCTAGAACCTCAGTCGTCAGGCCAACCTTAACAACCCTACCCTTCTCAAGAACCCACTCGATCTCGTTAACTCAATCAGCAAACCGTTCAACCACAAAGGAACCTCGTCCAAGTCTGGGGAAGTCTCAATACCATTGTAGAAGGCTTAAAAGGAGGGAGTGGTTGTTGAGTGCTGAGAAGAGATACCAAAGGGGTATCAACTCGATAAGCCAGTTCCCTAAAAACAAAAAATTCATCTTTATTTCCATACCCAAACCCAACAAGTATGAAGTTTTTTTCCCATTCCCATTCTATCGAGTAACAAAAATACACTTCTACTTGTGCTCGTATTTGTACATGCTATCTTACTATTTCAATATTGATTAATTAATTTTTATAAAATAATAGTAAAATTTTGTAAAAAAAACATAATATTATCAAATATTCAGTATCAAAATGATGTATTCTCGTTTCTTTAATATCAAACATTTAAAAATAAATTATAATTATACACATTTGAAATTAGAGTACCAAAACAATTATTAAATTTTAAAGTTAATGAAACAAAGTTGATAGAGTTTAAAAATATTTTTAAAAAATTGCAAAATGAAAACAGATATTCAAATTTAAAAATATTTTCAATGTCTCTTTAATCACATTGTTTAAATTCTAATGAAATCTCTATTTTCATACATTAATAGAAATCTCCATTTAAATGAAATCACGCAAAGAACAATGATTAAACTAACAATAATTGAAATTTAGTGTATATCTTTCATCTTTTGAACTTCGATGTATGTTGGTTGGTAATAAACAATATTCATGACAATAACATTAAATTATTATATTATAATAAATTTTTTTATAGAATTATAGTGATAGAATGACACTTATGATAATGGGTTAGAAAATAAAAATAACTATATAAAAAACATAAAACCAATATTCTACATGATAAAAATAAACAACAAATTAAAATATTAAAAAGAAGTCAAATGTTTGTCTTAGAAACAATTTGATACATCATTGAATAAAATCACTTCAAGGAAAATAAATATACAACAAAAGGTATAATAAGATGAAAAATACCTCATAGATCTAAAAGACTTTTCACATATCAAACTATAGTAAACTAGCTAGTCGAACGGTTGAAAGATAATGAAAATTTTTCTTAACAAAACAAAAAGTTCTTTGAATGAAATAAAAATTAAAAATAAGATAATATAGAAGATAAATTTTTTTATATTACCCAGTAAATAAAGGGTTTATGCTATTAAACACTTAAATTAAGAATTAAAGATTCTCATGTGAAAAAACAAATATTTAAAAGGAGTATAAATATTCAAATATAAGACAAAAAATATTTCAATTACATACATCATTTGAATCATAACTCCACAAAGATTCTAATAAGAGAGAAAGTATCTTGGAGATGTAAAATGAT
>Ga0209389_1003569_pt1 | contig 12606 bp, 7 predicted proteins | sample CowpearedBW_FD_187526 | JGI IMG/M metagenome (GOLD analysis project Ga0209389, IMG submission 187526) | Root nodule microbial communities of legume samples collected from California, USA - Cow pea red BW (SPAdes) (version 2) | ecosystem: Host-associated > Plants > Roots > Nodule | place: USA... | reverse complement strand
TTTATGCAACTAAAATCAATTTTTACGCCACTTTTACCAAACTTACTCAATAAATCCAATAATCACAAATCCTAATTAAATCAATCTTTAAGCACAGAAAATTCAATTAAATCCCCAAAATTAAATATTAAATGAGGGCAAAAATTTGAACTCATCAATACACTTGAACAAGTATAACATCATTATCATGTTTTCTAATGAAGAGTGTTTTATCCACTGCACCTCTAGCATAACCCTTTGATAATAGAAAATTGCTTAGCCTTTCATACCATTGTCTTGGTGCTTGTTTCAAACCATATAAGGCCTTTTTCAATTTGAAAACATGGTTAGGATAGAGATATCCTCAAATTTAAGAGGTTATGATATATACACTTCTTCATTTAGGAAACCATTCAAGAATGCATTTTTCACATCCATTTGATGCAATTTAAAGTTACACATGCAAGCATATGCTAAGGGTAATCTCACAGCTTCTAGCCTAGCTACAGGTACAAAAGTTTCATCAAAATGAATGCCTTATTCTTGATTATAACCTTTAGCAACTAGTCTAGCTTTGTTCCTTACTATATTACCACCTTCATACATTTTGTTCTAAAACCCCATTTGGTTCGAATTATATTCATATCATCGCTTTTAGGCACTAGAAACCACACATCATTTCTTGTGAAATGATTGAATTCATCGTGCATAGCAACAATCCAATTACTATCATTCAAAGCATCACTCACATTCTTAGGTTAAATTTGAGATACAAAAGCAACATATTCACAAAATACAATCCTATGTCTAGTAGATACTCTCTGTTTGATATCACCTATGATGTTGTCCTTTGATAAACCTCTAGGCTAGATCCAATCCTTGGGAAAGTTGTTGTCTACAGCTTTTTCAGTCGATTGTTTTTCCTTTTCAGCCGATTGATTTCCTGCAGCAAAACGCTTTTCTGTAGCAGAAATCTGTTTCTACAATAGATCTTCTTCATCTGCATTCTTTGGCACTTGATCTTACAACTTGGGGTTAGTTTCATCAAATACAACATGCATAGACTCTTCAACAGTCATTAATCTCTTATTATAGACTCTATATGCATGACTTTATGTAGCATAGCCTAGAAAAACACCTTCATCCGCTTTTGCATCAAATTTTCCAAGACTTTCTTTGCCATTATTTAAGATGAAACACTTACATCCAAACACTTTTAGGTGACTTAAAACAAGCCTCCTCCATTTGAAAAGCTCATAGGGGGTTTTATTCAAAATTGGCCTAATCAACACTCTATTTAAAACATAGCAAGCAGTGTTGACTGCATCAGCCCAAAAATACTTAGGCAATGAGTTTTCATTCAACATAGTTCTAGCTAGTTCCTCAAGTGACCTGTTTTTCCTTTCAACAACATCATTTTGTTGTGGGGTTCTAGGTGTAGAAAAATTATGGTTAATGTCATATTTTTTACAAAAGTGTTCCAACTTTTCATTTTGGAATTCCCCACCACGGTCACTTTGAATAGAAACTATCTTGGAACTCTTTTCATTTTTCAAGCATCTTGGCAAGTCTTTTAAAGGCATGAAAAGTGTCATTTTTGGCAGCTAAGAACAAAGTTAATGTGTACCTAGAAAAATCATCAACAATGACTAATGCATAAAAAATGCCACCAAGGCTCATGGTTCAAGATAGACCAAATAGATCCATGTGAAGCATTTCTAAAGGTCTTTCAGTTGAAACAACATTTTTGGGTTTAAAAGAGACCTTGGTCTGTTTTCCTTTTTGACATGCTTCACACACTCTATCCTTCTCAAACTTGAGTTTTGGTAGTCTTTCAACCAGCTATTTTCTATTCAGTCGATTGAAATGCTGCATGTGTATGTGATAGTCTTTTATGCCATAACTAAGTGTCATCCTCTTTTGTAAGCAAACAATGGATGCTAAATGATGCATGATGCAGATCAAGTAGGTATATGTTATTGACTCTTTTTCCTATCAAAATAATACTACCACATGCATCATATATCAAACAACTATTTGGTTTAAACATGACTTTAAAGCCTTTATCACATAGTTGACTTATACTTATCAAATTGTGTTTGAGTCCTTCTACCAGCAACACATTCTTGATGTTGAAAGAGGATCCATTGCCTATGACTCCATTTCCAAGGATTCTTCGTTTGTTGTTGTCTCCATAGGTTACAAATCCTTCCTCCTTCAACTCCAACATTGCAAATTTGGTCTTATCCCTTGTCATGTGTCTCGAATAGCCACTATCAAGGTACCACAAATCCTTCTTATCACCTTTCATGATCTGCAAAACAGATTTGGATTACTTGGTACCCTTTGATAGGTTGGCTCCATCATGGTTATGCCTTTGTAGATGCTTTTGGGATCCATTTCATGATCCATTTCATAATCCCTTTAGGAACATCATATTTTCTAGCATGACAGTTCTTAATAACATGACCTTTTTGCATACAGTGGTTGCATGAAATGAATGGCATGTCACTTGGCATACTTTTTGAAAAGAAACTAGAGAACTTCTTGGTTTTCTTTTGAAAAGAAGGATTGTAACCAAGTCCAACTTTTCCAAACACACAGTTTTGAGAACCAAGAACAACCTCTAAGTTTGCTTCCCCTCTTGTGAACCTTGCATAAGTCTTTATAAGGTATTTCACATGATTTTCAAAACTCTGCAGTTTTCACAGGGTTTTTCAACCGGTTGATTTCTAAAACAGTCGGTTGAATTATTGTAAATCATTTCTAAATGCTCAAAATCAGTTTTTAAATCAGCTGTTTCTTTTTCCAGTTGTCTAACTCTGTTTTCCAGCCAGTTGTTTAAGCCTTTAAACCGATTGTTTAATGCAGAAATCTTGTTTGCTTCATTATACAACTCTTCAAAATCATGGAACAATTGATTATAGTCATTTATGTCTAGAGAACTTACTTGGCTTGAGGAGGATGACTCATAACCAGCCATGAGGCACAAGTTGGCTTCTTCACTCTCATCTTGTGAGGAGCTACTTGTTGTTGAATCATCATTGTCCTCCCATGCAATGTATGCACGTTTCTTCTTTGGCTTCTTCTCCTTTTTCCTATCAACACTCTTCTCATTTTCTTTGTTAGCATTTGGACATTCAATTTTGATATGTCCTTGTTTTCCACAGTTATAACATGTAAAATTAGAAGAGTTTGATTCATTGTGTTTGGAAGTATACCTCTTGGGATTACCTTTGATACTTTTCCTTTTGAGATACTTACCAAACCTTTTGACAAGGAGATTCAAGTTCTCACTTTCACTTGATTCAGCCACCTCATCCTCGGGTTCCTCATTCTTCTTAGTGCTAGTCTTCAAGGCTGTGTCTTTACCTTTTTCTCACTTGACTCAAGCTCATTAAGTCTTTGCATCTCAATCTCATGCTCCCTAAGCTTGCCAAACAATGCAGTTGTAGTCAAAGTGGATAGATCTAATAATTCAATAAAGATTTTCATCCTAATTTTCCAAAATTGGTAATTAATGCCACTAAACATAGTGGGTCTATGAATTGGGCCACCTTCAACAAAGGGTAACTTGTTTTCAGCCATTTCAAGTAGTTCAAAACAGATTTAGGATCTTACTTGAGCAAATTTCAAGTACCTAGCTCTAGATACCAATTGTTAGTTTTGAAATGGTTGAACTACCAAGAAGGAGGGTTGAATTGGCTAGTTAAAAATTTAGGCTATCTTTGCAAGCTAAAAACCACCTTAATTTGAATCAATTAGATCACCAAGTTAGGATGCAAAAGGTGATAGACAATATACTTTCAATCGATCAAAAACAAAGTTAACAGATTGATTTTACTAAACAGATTTTGTTCTGATATAATCAATCGATTGAAATAGGAAAACAATCGACTAAAATACTGGGAAAAATGCAGAAATGCATATTTGAGTTTTAAACCAGTAATAATGCATAAGATTGATCAAGACAGGTTCTAAATGATTATGTAAACATGCTCAACATTGCAGATGCCATGGAAACATATAAGAACATGAAAAAGATGATTAAAACATAAGTTCTTGAAACTTTAAAATGAAAATGCAAGAGAGAAATGTTAGAGAAGAGAGGAGACCATGAGATTTTTATATTGGTTCTTCAAACCTGAGCTACATCCAGTTTGTCAAGGCAACCTGAGCTTAACTTTGCACTATTTCAAAAGATTTACAAAGTATTCACCCTTAAACTTTCAAAATATGCAAAAACACCATAAAAGACTCTTGAATCACATAAGAGACACACCAGCACAGTAAAAACCCTCTTGCAGACCTGAAAAACCACCAGACACACATACAAAGCTTGAGAAAGATCAAACCTCAGTGGTATTACAACTCAACCTACCACAAACCACTTTCTCCAAGCTTCAAACCAAGTTAAAAGCTCCAAGAATTGATCCAAGATCAATCTTCAACTGCTGCAAACTGTATGATCACGAAGGAGAGAGTTTCCACTAGTTTCCAGAACAATTTCATGTTCAAAATTGATCAACAGACCTCTCTTTCGAAAATCACAGCTTTTATAGTCAAACTGTTACAAAATTCAACAGGTTGATTTCCAAATCAATCGGTTGATTTCTCTTGACTTAAGTGAAATCATTCGATTAAAAAATAAATCAATTGATTGAGTTTGTTGCAGTTTAAGACTACTGCAGCCAGCCTTTTAACCTATTAAAAAAACATTTAACAGATTAAAAGAGACATTTTAACCTGTTGAAAAACCATTCAATAGATTAAAAGACACACATAAGACCAAATACATCTAATTAATGCTACAAGGTCTACAATATGAATTACAAACTTAAAATACACTTTCTTAATGATGTAACTATGTGGACAGCACATGTTCTAGCCTTAATCAACATGAATATCATCAAATCTCCTTTCTTTCATCAATGTAGACTTCATTCCAATGGTAATGGCTTCAAGATAGTTCAAAAGAGCTTCATTCAATCTTCATCAAATCTTCAAGAAGCATACCGCCTTGGCTTCTCATGTCAACACCTGCCACACTATTAATGTTGAGGTTTGTAAAATTGTTGTTGGCTTGCAAGACCTTGGACTACCCTCATCAGTTGAGTGGTGGGTGTGAATCTGGGCATGATGTAAGTACTCTAAAAATACTATGATTTGGGATGGGAAGGATAAACTAGAACATAATTTGGATTAGGTATCCAATTCGGGATACTTTGCTATATTCCTTGCTGATTCTGAAAGATTCCAACCACCAATGTGCATCCAAGTTGGTCGAATACTATAGTTGTAGGCACTAATCTATGTAATGGTCACTGGCTATGCACAACCCGCAATGCTTAATTTTTAAATTATGGATTTAATATAATTTTTATGCTTAAGGATTAATTTAATCAGAATTTGTGATTATTGGATTTATTGAGTTTGTAAGTTAAAAATGGCGTAAAAGTGAATTTAGTTGCATAAAATATTATTGGATATTCTAACATTTGTTAATGCAGCTGGAATTTTATTTAGGTCATTAAAAGTGTGGATTTGGAAATTTTCCGAGTTACAAGTTAAGTCCAAAATCAGAAAATTATGGAAAGAAATAATTCATGAGCTAAATGTACCCCTAGTTTCTATTTTATACAATCCTTCTTCAAGTGGACCACCCAAAAACCTCTTCTGCACTCCTAGTTTCTACTAAATTACACGCCTTGACAACCAACATGCTAATCAACGTCAGCCTCCACAACCTACAACCATCACCAAGTAGTTGTTCGAACTCCTTGCACCACCACTCCAACGCCATCGATGTTATTCGTGCTCCTTCAAAAAACGTAGCAATGAATGTACCATCCTTTCCCCTCGCGCACCAGCGAACTCAGCACCTTCATACACACCAAACCACCATTGATGGAGCTTTATCACGTCTCGAAAATGGATCTTCACCATTGCACCAACCACAGACCAGAAACGCGAGTCCTTTGTGCGCTTAGTAGAACGCCATTGAAGCCACCAAGCTACAAAAAAACACGACGCATCTGCACCTTCGAACCATCACGAGCGGCCACCATCTTCAATGTGTCAACCACTACACCATTCCGAAACCATGACTTAGCTCACCATAAGGCCACCATGCCGTCTCGGAGTAAGAAACGTGAATCCCTGGTTGGAGAAGAACGTTGACCAACAAACCCTAGAGGTAAGACAGAGAAAGAAATTGTCATGTGTTAGTTTGCCATTGCATAATCAACGGGTCAAAGTTGGTCAAAGTAGTCAACTTTGGGCAAATTCTGGTCAAAGTTGGTCAAATGATCAAACAAAAGGGGCAAAATTGGAAATTGGACAAAATTTAAGTTGCTGAATAATTAATTAAAATTTTTTAATTAATTATCTTTGATATATCTCCAATTATCAATAGATAAAATCTTTCAAATATTTTAGAAATTGATAAAATTTGTTAATTATTTGAGAGAGATTATATCAAAAGATAAAAGATTTCAACAATAGAAAATATAAGATTCAAGTCCAATCAAAAGCAACTCTATGGTTTTGTAAGCTACCATCCACCACATCTCTCGTTTTTCCATCTTTATATTTTTTTCTGTCATTCATCATTTATCATGTCATCTATCCAATCCATGGAGGGCTAAGCTTTTAAGGTTGGTTCCACTGTAATTTTATTATGGATTCTGACGTTAAATTAAAATAATGTCTTTGTGCTTTTGATTATTGTTTTGATTTTCATTCATTTATGTCTTTTATCTCTGAATCGCATGAAAAGTAATGGTTTTACATCAAGAATTTAAAAATTTTAATTGAGAATGTACTTTGATTAGAGGTAAAAACTTTAAAAAGAATTAATCAAGAATTTACTTTAGTTAATCAACTTTTTGCTTGATTTTAGAGGCAAAAGAATGGACATGATTAGGGATAGTAATCTTTAATCAAGAATGTACTTTGATTAAATTTACTATGATTAATCTACAAATTTCTTGCTTTTGATTGAGAATTTACTTTGGTTAATAGTAAGAACATCAACAATTTAGTTCAAAATTTACTTTAATTAATTTGAAGTAAAAAACAATAGTCAATTGAACAATAATCTAAAGATAATCAATAAAGAATCTATATTGAAAGTAGTGGAATCGTATGTTTTATTATAATTGTTTCAAAGTCTTTTATTAATTTTCTATTTCATTCTCAAATTCTTCTCTATATTTTTGCATATCATCATATAGTTTTAATTGCATTAGGATAGATTTTTAAGAGTAAAATATTGAAAATCAATTACGTATTCGTTGGGGTACGACTTAGGGTTAGTTTAACCCTATCTAGTAGGTTCACTACTAACCTGGCAATACTGAAGCTTCTAGAGTTAAGTAGTGTTAATTTGATCGGTTTAGGACAATGTTATTAGCATCCAAGTTGGTCGCATCCTGTAGCTTTGGGCATTGGTCTATGTAATGGTCACCGGTTGCGCATAACGCACAATGCTTCATAATCTCATCTGCTTGTTAATTCAAGGCAGTTTGCCTTATCATCGTGATTAACTCCAAACTTTTGTTGACTATTTTCAATTTGTTCTTTGTGAACATATTTTGCCCTTCGACAACATTTACATCCACCTTATGGACCCCTTTACTCATGGCCACTCTATTACTGAACTATTTATTGTTTTCAGCCATGTTTGAGATCAGGTAGCATGCTATAGTGGGTGTTTTATCCATAAACACTCCTCCACTAACTACATCCAGCAGGTTTCGATCAGTGAAAGTGAGCCCTTCTGATGAAACAAATGATGTAGGATTATATGGATGCATAAATGTTGGTAGCTAATGTCCTGGTCAGCTAATTCCTTCAAAGTTCTCTCTTGCTATTATTCTATAATCTCTTCACCACCAGAAATTTTCACTTCTTTAACAACTTGATGGTCTCCTATCCCTTTAAACCTCAAATGGTTTCTCTTCTTTAGTCTCAAAGTCCTCTCAATCTTTAAATCCAAATTGATTGTTAAACCATTGGATGACCTTGTCATGCACTTCTTCTTTCAAATCAACAAAGGTTAGCTCATAACAGACTCGATAAGTACTCTATATAGCTGATATCATTGAATATATATAATGTATAAGACTAGTGTCACAACTCAAATTAAAAAATCAATCAAATTTTACCTATCCCCAACAACGACGCCATTTGATAAACCTTTTAACACGTAGTGATTTAATCAAAACTCAATTTCCTCACTAATACTAACTAATGTTGTAAAATGATCAACCAATGATCAATTCGAAATATAGGCAAGGTAAATGAATAATTTATTAAACGTGTTTTGTGAAATAGAGGAAATTCATACAAACTCTTTTAAATTTTATTACAAATTAAATTAAATTGGACTTAAAATGACATGAATATATGTAAATGCAAAGTGTTTGATGAAAGGCCTAAATAAAACAAAATGTTCCTAAGGTGTTTGATGAACTAAGTGTGTGACTATGCATGGCTATGCAATGTGAATATCCTAAGCACAATCTGAACATATGGAATGCTTCTAATACATGAATGAAACTCAAATAAAAATTGGTTCATGAATGTTCATATACAAAATGTGCAGGGCATAGTCAGATTTCCATGTGTAATGGATGAAATGTTGATGTAGTGATGTGAAATGAATGGAAATGGTCTCTATTGAATGTAGGAATAAGAATGTTGTCAAACGATTTGAGTAAAACTCGAATTCCCAAATGAAGAACCCTAATTAACAGTATTAACAAACATATTCGCAAATGAAGAATTAGATGCAATGATTGATGAATTGAGCATGGAAATGGTTGAGAAACATTACATATAACATTAGAATTGTATTGCCAATAGGAATCAATCACATGAAACACGTAATTTGAAATTAAAATGTGAACGAAATAGTATGTGGCATTGCATGAATTTTGCAGAATTAGAATTCATGATTCAAGCTGCATAGTTTATGTATAATTGATCCTAATCAAATGACCTTTGATATCTAAGTAGGATGATTGTTGTATCCTTTGAAATTCAAGTCGATTCCAACTTGAATTCAGTGTTGAAGTGGATCAAAATCTCAACCAAGCACACTTGAATTATAAATGTAATTTAGCAGATAAAAGAGGAAAACATAACAATTAAATAGTGGAAATGAAGAAAATACATGAATCTATTAGAGAGAAAAAAATCTTACAACAAAAGTATTCGGTGGAATGGAAGGAATCACATTGAAACAACATCAAGAATCATTCACGAACACAACAGAATACAAAGAAAATAGTGAAAGAGAATAGGAAAATGTGGTTTTGTGATAGAGAGTAGATGAGTGGTTCACATGGTGGTGAGAATGAATGGTATATATGTGGTTCGAATGGATGATGTTCCCCTGAATGAACTATGTTGGCACCAATCTAAATCAGTATTGCACCTGCAACTGGTTTTCAAAGTAAAACTGACTAACTAAACTAACTCATTTCTTTCTAACTACTTTGGAATCTAACTTGTAACTTAGGTGGAAGGTTTCCCAACAGCTGCCACGAGCTAATTCAGGTCCGTTGCATTATGTTTGGTGATGCCTTAGACTTTAGGACTTGCTACAATGGGTGAGCAAAACAAGCTAGCTCATATCAGCTCTAACTTCACTTCTCCATTCATCTTACACGTGCCAAGCTTATTCTACACTTTTTGCCCCCTTGATCATGGTCCATCCCCTTCATCTTAGCAATCCTCCTCGAGGTTAGAATCAACTTCAGCATGCACTCATTTATGCATTTCAAGACTAAAGAAACAAGTTAGAACCTACAAAGCGATGTTATGCTACAACTAAAATACCTAATTGAACCAAACATGCGATGTTAACCACTTTTCATCCATCTCAAGGTCAGCATAAATGTATTTTAATGTTCTAAACTTTCCTCACAAGTGCCATGTCATTTGGAATTGAAAATCAAAAAACAACCCCTAGGTCAACTTTGGTCAACACTTTCAGCAAAAGTCAACTTTGCCATTTTTAATCAAATTGGTTGGTTCAAGTTTCTCTCATGGCTTCCTCTGGACATTTGCAGGCTATCCTTGATCTTTATCTCTACATCAAACTCAAAAAGTCAAAATGGATGTTAGGCACACTAAGCTCTTTTTAAAAACTTCTAAAACTATACTACAACTAGACCAACTCTACTTCTAAGCCTATACATCTAAACTAGAACCAACTAATATGCTACTATTTATTTATGAACCTATCTTGTATGCTTAACTAGATCCAACTAATTGCACTTCTAAGGATTACACTAAAAATGATTTAATAACACTTAATTAGGCTACTTTTGTAAAACTAGAGTAGAAAATTCTCTAAACTAATAACTATTAGTTAACACCTTAACCTACCCAAAACAGTGCAATTAGCTAAGGGAAAAACCTAGAGATAAGGGATGATGAGATGCCTCTAGCCAATGGACCTACAACAAGAGCACATGCAAGACCCAAGATGAAGTTCACATGGGCCAAGGAAGATGTGAAGACCTAGTCTAAGACTCTTTGTTTGTAAATATTAGAATAGGGTTTAATTTTGGGCCTTGTATTTTGTAAAACCCGAGAAATTTAATTAATTAAACAAATAATTAATTAATAAATGCAGGTAGTGAGAGCCTTTATGCCATTTAATGATAGCTTTTATGGTGTGGAATAGTACTAGCTCAAGTGGTTAAGAGTACTTAGGCATGTTGAAAGGACTTGGGTTTGAGTCTTGTATATGTCATTTTTGTGTTATTTTAATTATTTATTATTTTAATAATAAACGCTTGAACATGATGAGTGATAATACAATCCTAAATTTATAGGAATTATCATGAATCATGAATTGGTTGAATTGTAATTGTGTGGTCATGCATTCAAACCTTGTTGAACACGAATTTAACTTTCTTTTTGCCAAAATCCTTTTTGGCATGAATATGAAGGGCAGAAACCCTAGTCGTCTAGAGAGCAGCTGTAAAGGGTTGGAAACCTTTTTAAATGGCCATTGATTAAACATTAAACACATTTTAATGGTATTTTCGTTTTAGCCATTAAGGCACTTAAAAGTAGGGTGTGAGGTGAGTATAGGAGTGAAAGTAAGGAGAGGAAAAGGACTTTTAGTCATACACCAATCTTGTGTACTGAAAAAGAGAGCTACGAGTGGATTTAGAAGCCTATTGACGTGTGGAATAGGTGAAGGAGACAAAAACTGGTTTTGCTATCATTAAGGTTTACAAGAGTGGTAATTGGAAGCACGAAATCTAAGTTATGGGAGCTGCTCCATTTATTATATTAAATTGTATGATTTTATGTGGTATATTGTATGATTAGGTGACTTTTCTGCATTAAACTTCCACTAGTTTCAAGTTTTTGAAAACTTCCTAGAAACCGCCTGGCGGCTTTGAAGGCTTGCCAGGCGATGCATGACGTGGCAGCCCTTCTTGGGTTTTGAGATGAACCGCCTGGCGGAAGGGTGGCACCGCCAAGCGACGTCAACCTTGATTCATTTTATGTGATTTTCTTTATGGATTTTGTGATGTCTGGATGTTTGTAATGTTTCTGGTGCGATTTGAATGCATAGAATTGTGAAATTGAATATTATTGTTATGTTTGTGTGATTCTTGATGATTGAATGGGAAGCATCGACATGAGGGGATTATGTTAGGGTTTGGGGTTGAGTTATTAATATGATTTTTGTAGTGTAATTCAAGAAGAACTTTAGATTGTATACAGTTGTTGGAAATGAATGCAAGGGGTAGACTGAATTGGTGTGAATTCATGAGAGTGCTATAGACCCACAACATAGTAAAGTGGACTTATGCATGGGCTGTTTGATGTGTAAAAGACTATTTTGGGGTGCTCAATCAGTAGCTGGCACATTACTGGTATAGCGTCAGGCGGTATGGTGAAGGCCGCCAAACGATAGGAGTATTAGGGAAGTCCCTAGTTTGCGTAGCGCTTGGTAGGAAGGTGTGACTTGCCAGGCGATAGCCTTAAATCAGTGGAGTTGTAATCTCAATGGCGCCTGGCGACGATAGTTTTCCGCTAGGCAGTCTACACTAGGAATTCGCAAGGCGGTGCTTAGGCAGTGCCAAGCGATAGCGCAAGGAGTAGTGTGTTATGTTGGCTTGTGTTTTGCATGTTTATGATGTTGGGATTGTGTTTTGCGTGTTTATGATGTTGGGCTTGGACCAAGAAATGTTTGGTTGTGTCATGAGCGGGTAGGTTCATGGCTGGTGGTGAACACGTGATAATATGAGCGGGGAGGTTCATATTATGATGCTCTCGTGTGAGGATATGAGCGGGGAGGTTCGTATGTTTTGTGCTCACACTTGAGGGTTGTTGCGAGCGGGGAGGTCCGTAGAGTTGGACTACGAGCGAGTAGGTTCACGGAAGCATGTATATCTTGGGTCCATGGTCAAGTATTTGCTTGTGTGTTTTTTATGTGCGTGGTCTGTAACATCCCGTCAGGATATTACGGATTTATAAATAATTAAATGGAATAAATAAAACAGCGCGATTAATAATACCTCATTTTCCCAAAACGCGGGAAAATTTAAAACTTTATTAAATGAGCGGATAAATTTTAGAACGTCCATTACA
>Ga0209389_1003567_pt1 | contig 12610 bp, 6 predicted proteins | sample CowpearedBW_FD_187526 | JGI IMG/M metagenome (GOLD analysis project Ga0209389, IMG submission 187526) | Root nodule microbial communities of legume samples collected from California, USA - Cow pea red BW (SPAdes) (version 2) | ecosystem: Host-associated > Plants > Roots > Nodule | place: USA... | reverse complement strand
TATATATAGAAAAGACTATTTTTAAATTATGATTTTTAAAAGAAGATTGAATACTAGCTTGGATTGAAATCTTAAACCTTTACCCATGAAAATTAAGTTTATATTAAGATTAGTGTGCGTGGCAACTAGTATGGAATTAAAAATTCACAACTTATGAACTACAAAAAGCAGAAACTTTAAAATTAATTTTAACCTCTTAATTAGCAAGTTCAAGCTGGATCGACTGATTTAGGAATATTAAATAAAATGAAAGTAGATAAACAATAAAAGTTAAACTTCATAAAATTGTAAGTTTTTCATAAATTTAGTATTTTTTGTTAACAATTTTATTTTATTAAAATTTAAAGGTTTTTATATTTTTAATTGAATGTCTATTATTTGATTCTTATGTTAAGTGGGTTATATTGCATAAGTAATATTTAATCTTTATTAAAAAAATTTCGTTTTATCAAGTACTCAAAAAATTTACAATTTTTAATTAAATTTATTTATATCATCAACTATTTTGATTTTGTAGTCTCAAATATAATATTACAGACAATAAAAAAAAGTAAACTCTACAACTTTAATTATCTTTATCAACACTATCTCTATCATTAGTTTGATTTTTATTTTAATAGTTAATTTTAAAAAATATGTTAATTTTTATAAATATAATTAGGGTTATTTAAGACTACAAGATTAAATGATAATTTCATTTCACTTGAAACAAATTACACAATAAAGACCTGATACTGAAACAAAAATATTCAAATTTTCAAGAAATTGAAATCTTAGTTATACTAGAAACACATAAATAATAATTATGTAAGATAATAATCATATTAGTTAATAACAAAATTAAATTATAAGAACTCTACTTAAAAGCATAAAAGTTTTCAGTACTCAATAAAATATTTTTTTAATAAGAAATCAATTAAAAAGATCTATAAGAAATTTAAAAAGTAGTTAAATGTAAAAATTCTACTTTTAACTTAAAATATAAATAATTTAAGCTTTTTAATTCTTGCAGAAGTAAAAGTAAAAGTTTCTTTGAGGTGTTTCATTGCCCCCACAATTCCTCATAGAGAATAATTCATCGCAAATACCAGGCATTTTTGCTCAGAACTCAAAACAACTTCTGATTCAATAATCACAAATCTGAAAACTTCAAATCACTTTATTTTCTGCTTGAAATTTAAGTGTGATTTTAAATCTCACATAAAAAAAGATATGAAAAAGTTAAGTACTAAATAAAAATTAAGAACCATAAATTCATCGTCATAAATCTCTTCGATAATCTTCTACTTAACATTTTCATAGCAGTGGACGTTGGAAATGATAAAAAACTATTCTCAAGATAACTTTTAAAAACAAGAAAAAGAGAAGAAATGATGAACAAAACGTTAGGAAAAAACCATTGAAAAAACCGTTCATTCATTAAGTGAACTATCACTCCAGAAAAAAGTAAATAATTCTATTAATAAGGACATATTTCAATTAATTAAGTCACTTATCAAGATAATTACATAACCTCACTGCGGAGATACATTTAGCTAAACGAATATTACAACTGGTTTTAATGAAATTGAATTAAACTTGAAATTTATTATGAATTAAATTTATTTAAACTTATATTACTTTTTTTAAATCTAATTATTGTGAATAAAAATACAAATTTGAATTAAAAACGGTATTAAACTTTTTATATAATTATTTTTTGAGTTAAATATATTTAAATTTTAAAACTTTGAAGTGAGACCGAATTTAGTTACAACACATTCTTACTCTAATGTTACAAATTAAATTTTATCTAATTTAATCTCACAAAAACTAATATATAAAATAAATTTTACATTTATTTATATATTTTAAATTAACCTTACAATAAATTTTCAACCTATCTTCCTCACACCTAACTATATTATAGTGAAATCTGACATTAACAAAATAAAAGAATTATATCAATTTATTTTAAAATTTAGAAAAAAAATATATATTAAAAATCTAAATTTACGTTGAAAATTAAGAACTAAAAATATATTTATATATTTACTCGGTTTCTTTATTTTCATTATTTTACTGTGAATCCAAGTACTACTTTGAACTAATTTAGACGCGTGGGAAGTCTCTAGGAATTTCCATGAAGCTTAAGATGAAGCTTCTCATAAGCCAAAACTTCACATCAATGCTTTTACTTTACATTACAAACCCAATCTCTCACTCTTTTCGTATAAAACTAACTCTTCATTCACCAAAACAAACCACATCAAACTACAACAATGACTTCACCACCACCGCTCCTCCCCGTCACCTCCTCCGGTGACGCCAACGCGCCACTCATCCGCGTGAACCCGCTCTACATTCTAGGTTTCCTCGCCACCACAATCAGCACCTCCTTCATAACCTACCTCTCCTACACCCACAACGACAACCCCATGCTCCTCTTCACCTCCTTCATCTACGTCCTTTACTTCTCCGTCGACTTCTTCCCTCTCCCACCCGCTCCATCGGCACGTGCCGCCCACGTCAGACTCTTCCTCTGGGCGGTGCTCAGCGCCGCCATGTTCGCATTCGCCTGTTCGTTCTCGATCGTTTTAACGCTCCCCGAGAGCATGTGCTTCTTCGGGGTGGTGCTCGGTGGCAGCGCGTTGCTGTTGAGCGCGTGGAGCGGCGACAGTAAATTTGTTGCGAAAAAGGAACAGTACTCCGACATGGTGCAGTCTTTTGGTCCCATAATGTTGATGTTTTTCGGTTTGGGAAGACGCTATGTGACCACTCAACTGATTCTCCACGCCGCCATCATGAACACCAGGAAGCTCGTTGGACCAACAACTCTGTCTATCACTGCTCAGATTTCAAGTTCTTCCTTTCGTTTCTCTTCTTAAAACTTCTTATACACTCTTCATCACGCATTCAGTTAAGTTCTTCACAAGTTTCATAAATCAAATCTTAACAAAACAAGAAATTTATGACGCATTTACGTTCAGGAATTTTAGTAAGAAATTTCTGTAAGAGATGTCCAAGTCCATCTCAAATTTATTGTTTGAATGAGAAAAGAAAAATCATGTTTTGAATATAAGAAATTAATAAAAAACATATGAAGTATCAATATAGAGATTACAGGTAAGACTCGCCATTAAATTAATTAATTACTTTTTTAGATATTTTATCATGAAATTAACGACTCTGTCAGTCTCCAACAATTTTTCGTTGAGTTCTAAATGGAAATGACCTATGCTTTTTATATATCTTTTAACTTTAACAAATTTCACTGTCAAATTTAAATTTAAATTATTAGAATTCGTTGAATACATTTAATTATTTTAAATAAGACAGGAATGTTGTAATGTACAAGGATTGAATGAGAATAATCCAAGCAAGAGGTTCAGAAAGATGATAAGAAATTCCTTAATAAAATTCCAAAAACCGTCCTGTATGCAAAACATGATTTCATCTTTTAAATCCCATGTTCAAATCAGTGATGGTGATACATTGAAAGTTATTAAAAAGACAAACAACAACATTTTCTCAGAACACTCGTTAGATGTTATCGTTGTAATAAGATACAACAAATTTATTATAAAGAACTGAGAAACAAAGACAAGTTGATTAGACAGGTTTTTTAACTCCAACAAAATTGTGGAAGAAGAAGATTTTTAGTGAAATCTCTCTTCACAATCACAATTTAGACTGATGATTTTTTGATAGATAGTAGACTTCAAATTGTAAGCACAAACAAAACTCTGAAAATGCTATTAATAGTTTCATGTCTACCAAAAGTAGACACAGAAGAACACAGTTCACCAAAACTGTTAGATCAAACATACAGAGAGTGTAGACAAAGTGTTCTACAGGTTTAAAGCATGTATTTGTTGCTGCTCTATGTTCACACTGCTAACTCCATTATACATAAATGAGTTCTGTGTATGATTCTAGACAGTGTATGATTGCTGTATTGTATCAATGTCGAGGCCTTTCAGTCTAACCACAGACTCAACATGGCCCTTCAATGTATGCAGTTCTCTCAGTCTGCAAAGAGAAAGCAAAGAAGAACAAAAAGTGATGCAAGCATAAGTGCAAGAAGCTGAAGATTCTTCACAGTTTTTTTCACAGAAAAATACAATGAAATAATGATTGCTATACTATACAGTTAAACAACTTGAGATTGAGAGAAAGAGAGAGAACAGCATAAGAGTGATCTAAGAAAAGCATGGATTCATACCTGGCAATCTCTGCTCGTCTTTTAGCTTCTTCAGCCATATGATTGAGTTCTGTGTAAGTTGTTCGTTCACCAAACATCTTAGTCTCTGGTGGATGAAGGCCATGGAGTGTTCTCTGTGCATGTGCCCATTTAAGTTCACGTTCCTCTCTTCCAAAATTCTTTTTCCTTGTAAAAGCAATCTGCAAAAGATTCCACAGTAGAAAGTTAGCAACAGGTTCAAATGTTGAATTAGTCTTTTCAATTTCAACTGGTTGAGAGAACACACATACCCTTTGTTCAATAACAAGATCCCAAGCCCTTCCACTCAAGGCATACCGAATTATGAACTTGATAAAGTCAAGTGGCATATAAAAGACAAGGTTGTAAAGCCAAACAACACCGGCCCAACCCCATCCAATCCCTTCAATCGCAGCAAAACTCCAATTTGCATAAACTGCGATCAATGTAGCTATCTGCTCCACCAAAGCACATGATCAAGTTATAATCTTGCTATTATATTTACAACGTACATACACATGCAACTAAAAAAGTGGTGTTGTGTTGATTTCACTCACTAGCTGGGCGACAACAAAAGCTGCTACTAGTAACAAACCAGGACGTTCAACGTAAGACCAACTTCTTGCTCGTGTAACGAATATGAGAGCCTGACTAATTGTGCTAACTTGCAGGTATATTGCAGAGGCAAGCTTTCTATAGTCATCCCTGTCCTTTTTCTGAAGGCTTGCAACTCCAAAAGTTTGCTGAATATTTCATTAGGAGAGTCAATACAAGCGATTGAGCAAAGTTAGTGACTCAAAGAATTAGATGTTGTACAAATGGTTGATGAAAGAATGTTTCTTACAGGGAAAAAATCTGTTTTATATGCTGCCCAAAAGAAAATAACTGTCATCATAGCCAAATAACCACCAAGAATTATTCCAGTGGTAAAGATCTCTGCCAACTTCCAGCTATCTGGATATGGAGATGGTTTTACCCTGTCCTTTGATATTGTCATAATGGTACCTGACATCAGAAACATCAGAAACAGGATCTTTTTTACAACATCAGTGAAAAAAGAAGTTATATGACAATTATTATAAGATAATAGTGACAAAAATATCCATGACTTCATTGGTAAGAAAAGAGATCTATATTACTGTAAAAAAATGAGGTGCATACCATCATTAAGAATAGCAATAATCAGCACCATGAATGGTGGAAAATCAAATTGCCATATGAGGGCCAGTAACATGAAACCAAGCTGTCAAAATAAAAGCATAGTTGGCAATCAAAGTCGTGTCTGCAAGAATAATAGCTTATAAACAACCTTAGACCATAAAACTTACCACAATACGAATTGTGATGGAAACTGCGTAGATCTGTTCAGAAGAAAATCATAATCGATGAGTAAATGATGATAGTTATCATTTTTTTTAAATGAGGTGGTGAGACAATGGTTCTTAGACAGAAATTTGTAATTCACCGGAAAGATGATGACAAATTCTTGTCTAAGAAAAGAAAAATAACCCGGGAAGATAATGTAACAGAATATCCAACTCCCACAGGTAAAAAAAAATTGTTAGAACTGAATGTAAGCTCACCGTGTAATTCTTCATCCTTTGGAATATGGCTCGACTAGTCAATACCGCACTGATGATAACACTGAGACCAGGTTCAGTTAGAACAATGTCAGAAGCACTGCGAGCTGCATCAGTAGCATCAGCAACAGCTATGCCAATGTCTGCCTTTTTAAGAGCAGGAGCATCATTAACCCCATCACCAGTCATCCCACATATGTGTTTTCTAGCTTGTAAACGTTTCACAATCTCATATTTGTGTTCTGTATTAGATGAACTCGTTAAGTCAAAGAAATAAAAGAAAATGATATCATATAAAAGTAAACCATCAGAAAACAATGGTGTTATTATACCAGGAAAAACACCAGCAAATCCATCTGCTTTTTCAATCAAATCATCAACTGGCAAGGTAGCAATTGATTCATCCTTGTTTTGGCCCAATAAAGCCGATGAAGGGTACATGTTGGTTCCCATTCCCAGACGGCGCCCTGTTTCTTTTCCTATTGCTAGTTGATCACCTAAAGAAATTGGTACACATAAAGATATTATATGGTATACCGAAAAATCCATAAACATGAGTTCAAAGTACAAGTGATACATCTAAAAGTTACAAAAAGACTTTCTACAAAGATTGCTTTACAAACAAACTGTTCAAACAATTAGAACATCAAGCACTTAGTGGAGAGGCCAAAACTGTTGATACTAGGCACCTTCCTATACTTTCTTTACTTCAATTACTTAACCAAAGCAAGTTTGACACCAATGCCAATACATTCATCAATGTTAGAATTTCATATACAAATATAGAGTCATCAAAAGCGACATTAATGTATTACTTACTTTCTGCCTTTGATTATATAATACATTGCAGAGGATAAATACCTGTTATCATTTTAACATTTACTCCAAGGTTTAATGCCCTTCTTATTGTCTCGGCACTATCATGTCTAGGGGGGTCAAACAGAGGCAAGAGTCCAATAAATTGCCAAGGCCCTCCTTGGCTTTCTTTTACCCCATCAGGAACTTCCTGTGATATGGTGATAAATGCTGTCAGCAGTGCAAGCAATGTAACTTTACTCTGCTATTTCCACCACTAAAGTAAGAGCACAAATACACATGTATGTACCTGGTAAGCCACTGCAAGAGACCGTAAGCCACGCTCTGCAAACTTATCAATGACAGAATGAACTCTGCGTTCTATCTCTGACTTATTGTGTGAAAGATTCAAAATCTAGTTATCATTAAAAGTATGAATCAGTTCTGTTCAGTTCTGTAGTTATGAGCAACCATTATACAAAAGCAGTGAGCTGGCTCATGACAGTACCTGCTCTGGTGCGCCTTTGCTGACGCGATGCATTTTACCTTCACTGTCTACATAAGTCATGGCAGTCCTTTTGTCAGTTGGATTGAAGGGAAGGAAGTGAACCTCTTGAATACCAGCCCTTGCCTGAGTTTTAGACAAATCAGATACAACAGCATGTAGCAATCAGAGAAGGTAGTAATGAGCACAATACTACAACAACATTTAAATTCAACAGCATGTTTACATACACGAAAAAGAGATGGATTATCATATTATCATATATGAATGTACCTCTTTTGGATCACCTAACATCCCTACAACAGCAGCATCTATAGCATCTTGGTTTTCCAATCTTGCAGCCCGAGCAGCCATGAGAACTACTGTATCTACATCAACTCCTTTAGCAAAAATCTATAGAGAACATTAAAACCAGTTCTGTAAGAATACCACACAAAGAAAAAGAAAATCAGCAAACAACACAGTTCAAAACTGACTACTACTAACCTCAATAAGATTCTTGTCAACTGACAGTTTATTCAAAGTCAAAGTTCCAGTTTTGTCACTACATAATACATCCATTCCTGCCATCTCTTCTATGGCTGTCATTCTTTTAGTAATAGCACCCTGCAATGATTGTATGAAGCATAACCCTTAAATTCTAAACTGTTTGATTTAAAACATGAGACAACCACTTCTCAAGAAGCACTGATGTCTACCTGTTGAGCTAAGCGATGGGATCCAATAGCCATTGTCACTGACAAAACAGTAGGCATGGCTATAGGAATTCCTCCGATGAGAAGCACAAGCAGATTGTCAATCCCAGGTCGATATTGTCGGTGTTGAATTGGGTACATGACAATGATCTCTATTATCATTCCCACAGCAATGGAACATATGCAGAAGTTCCCAATAGCAGTCAGAACCTATTTAAGTAACTCAGAACAAGCTAAGTGTCATTGTGAAGCAAATCATTCTATATATAAAATCAAAAGAAGCAAATCATATTATAATCACATATCACTGCATGTTTTCTTAAATTATCTAATTTACTGCATAGGTAGTGGTAAGCACATGGAGAGGATAATACAAAACATTTCCTTCTTAATTTTGAACAAATACAATTTCATTAAAGAGATTGAAGTTCAATTTACCTTCTGAAAATGACCAACTTGATTTGTGGAGTCCACAAGGTGAGCAGCTTTGCCAAAGAAGGTATGAACTCCCGTGGCTATAACAACTGCATTTATCTCTCCCTGCTTGCATGTGGAACCTGAATAAACACTATCACCAGGGCCTTTTGTGACAGGAAGAGATTCACCAGTAAGTGCAGACTGGAACCCAAACCAGAAACTTAAAAAACCAACAACATAAATATGATAACCAAATAGCAGAAGATAAAAAAGCAAAGACTACAAGTTGCACCTGATCAATCTTCAACGGATCACCTTCAAGTAAACGAGCATCCGCAGGGATAATATCACCTAGCTTAACACTAACTATATCCCCTGGAACAAGAACACTAGCATCCTCCTCAATCCATTTCCCATCCCGAAGGACCTGAATAAGAATTTTATAATGTTATTAGTAAAAGTCAAATTAAGACAAAACATCCGTTATTATGGCTGATATAAATCGGTGCATGAATTGAGATACATCAAATGGAAGCAAATTATTTTCACTTTCTTGAAAATGAGTTACCTAACAATACAAATACACCAATAAGCTTCTAACAACTAATACCTTTGCTTTAGGTGCCAGACGAGCCATCAAAGCTGCTGCAGCATTACCAGCATTGTTCTCCTCGATGAAACTTATTGTTGAATTGATAATAAGGAGTGTGATAATCCCAACGAAGTCTTGCCAATCAGGAGGTTTGCCCTGATGAATGTGAAGAGAAAAAATTCAGGAAATTGGCAAAACCAATAACATAATGCAGTTCCAAAAGAAACTTGTACTACCATTTCAGAAAGTCTTTCTCCCATTCTCAGCATTCACACAAAGAAATCAAAATGAACATTTTAAACAAAATAAATTATTAAAGGTGTGCAGCAACTTACTCCTCCATTGGCCAAAGCAATGGCCATGATTGCTGCAGCTTCCATGACCCATGAAAGAGGATTCCACATAAATCCCAAAAACTTCAAAACCTTGCTCTCCTGCAAAAACAACAAAGAGCTCAGCAGACAAACTAAAATAACACCTAGGAACAAGCTTCCAATTAAAAGTAGGAGCAGCTCTCTTTCTAAGTTCTTCAATAAATTTATTAACCAGCAACTCATAATATGATATCAACTCTCTATCATTTCCTTTCATCTCATTTTTCTTTCTATGTCTATTCCTTTTTCATCATATCACTTACCATCTATGTCACTTTCCTTACTCTTTTTTTCCCTGTCCATCTCTCTTTTCCTTTCAACCCAAAATGGAGGTGTACTTTACATTTTCCCCATCAAATAGTGGAGAAAGGGATGTTTTCCCATCTGCAACTACAAAGCACCTTTCCCTACTAAAGAGGAAAAGGCAAAAGAAGAAGACAAATTGAAGGGAAGGACCTGTTTCTCCTCAAGTTTGTTGTGGCCAAAAATGGCCAACCTCTCCTCAGCAGATTTTGTTGTGAGTCCATTTGAATCACACCTCAGAGTCTGAAAAACCTCTTCAAGTGGGACGTTTTCCTGCAAAAAAATTTCAACCAAATGTAAAAATCAATAAATAAATAAATTCAAAACAACAAAATCCGAGGAAATTTGCCAAAAACAGAACAAAACTTGAAACTCCCAACTCCAGAAACAGCAAAACAAAACCCAGAAAACACTCACCAACCCCATATTTTTTTCTTTAAAAACTACTAAAATATTGCAAAATCACAGGACAGAAACAAAGATAAACAGTTCATAAAGTTCAAGCAATTCCGTGAACAAAGAAGTAAGAAACAGAGATATGGGTTGGTCTGTTCAGTACCAAATCCACAGCTTCCTTCAAAACAGCATGCATGGCTTCTTCCTTGTCAGCCATCTCAACCAAAACTTGTTGCACAACACTAAAGGTGAGAGCTTTTGATGAATATCACACACCCAGAGAAACCACACAAAGAAAACAGAGCAATTCCTCTGTTTTATCTTTTCTCTTCACCTCTTCGTCCCAATTTAGAATGTGTGCTGTGACGTTTCTTCTGCTTTTGGTTTGTTTGTGTGTCCTAACTCTTGATGTGGCAGCTTTTTAAGGACAGCATGGTAAACACCTCTATGAGGATTTCATGTACTTGCAGGTACACTCTGTTTCTATAATATTCCACACTTGTACTTATTGTGTCTTTATTTATTCTTATTCCAGAGTCTTTTCTACCTCCATATTAAATTTAGAATAATTATTAATCATAACAAAATATACTTTTCAACTCAGACTATTTAATGTTTTTTGTTTTAGTATATATATTTGTGTCGGTTCTCAATATAGTGTCCTAGTGTTTTTTTCAAGGTTAATCCATGTTTGGATTTAAATTTTTCTAAATATAAATTAAGAATATCCGTTAGGTGTTTTGAATGTTGTTTTGATTATACTTATAATTTTATTTTAGTACCATCTATAATAAAATCAATATTCATATAAGTTTTTAATTTTTATAATATTGAGATTTTCTTATTTATTTTAGTCTATTTATTATTTCAAATCTTAAATATTAGAAGTTTTTATATTATTTTTTATTGTCATCCTTATCAGTCACATAGTTTCTCATTAAGGAAAAAAAAGACAGCAACAAAATTATTATTTTGCTAAAAATTTAAAAAACCTCAAAAATTATAACATTAAAATCTGACCATATTGTCTAAATAAAACTCTAATTATTGTTAAAATTTAATATAAAAAATTAAACATTTGTACTGATGTTTTTCTTATATTAACAGTTTCAATGGGTTCTGATGCCTCAACTTAATGATCACAAAGAAGTGATATTTCACAATTTTAATAATATGATTTAATGACAACGTGTTTAATGAAAAAAATTACTTATATTAATTGAGTTGTTGAAAAAAGTGACGTAGAGAGCACACCAATCAAGACGATAAAAATAGTTTTGTATGAGTGAGTGTAGGGTACCCTACGTTACATCATTACCATTATTAAATCATTAATATAAATTAGTTTAGGGCACTCATCAATTCGATAGTAACACACTCTCCATGTGAATGATTGTGTTAACAAAAATCACATTTTTTTTCCTAAATAAACTTCTTATTTTCCTTCTTCCTTCTACATCACATAAAATGCTTCTTGCATTGAAAGAAGAAAAATGTTCTTGAAAAAACAATCTAAGTGTTATTTTAAGATGAAATAAAGTATTAATTGTTTTACAAGCCATGTCTTTATTTTTAATATTACAAGTAATAAACAATTTTTTACGCTTATATATGGTGTGCTAATTGTTTTTAATAAAAGTGAGGTAAATTAATTTCCAATCAAATCAAATCAAATTGTAAAATTTATACTATTAAATTAACTATTCTAAAATGAGAGTTTTATTTTAATTATAAGTTATAGTAGTTGATATATTAATAAGTATTAAATTTAATAATTAACATCAAGTTCAAAGTCTCGAATTTAATTCTTAGTTAAAGATAATTAAAAAAATATATATTCAAGAATTGTCTTGACAATTTCTATCATGTTACAAAAGCTTAACAAATCTAATAAAAGTTATAGTTAATATATTTTTAATTAAAACCAGAGAAAATAAATAATTTTTTTAAGCTTGATCATCTTTAAACCAGAGAAAAATTCATTACAAAATATTATTAATGTATTTTACAATCGTTATTCTATTACTAGCATAAACACATGTGTTATCGTGTCTGGTTTACATATTTATATTATAGTAGTACGTGATGATAATATAATGTTATTAAGTTAATATATAAATAAAATTATATTTATTAAAAATTAAAAATAAAGTGAAATATATCAAAAAACATAAAAGAATAACTTTTGATTTTGATAAATAGAGAAAAAAGAGAAGAAGCAGAAACAGAAAATATTATAAAAGATTTGTAAAAGTAATGGTCAATTTTCAAAAATTTAATAAATAATTATATTTCAAAGGGTAAAATTAATATTTTAGAATGTAAACACAAAAGAAGAATCCTCCCTATAAATAAATTAAGGTGAACTTCAATTACTTTTTCCTATAATTACCGAACAAATCATTTAAACGCTATTTCTAATTAGGTGAGAGTGTGAAATTTTTATTGTTAATAATTGTTATTAAATTCATTTTTTATTGACCACAAACTTAAAAATAGCATGTTATAAAACAAAGCAAAGAGAAAAAACAGCCTTTGGAAGAACGATAGAGGTGTGGACAGAAACACAAATGATGATTAGGCACTGCAAAAGACAACACACAACTACCAATTACAATCAAATCTTTTCCACCACATATTTTTTGCTTAATAATAAGGATTAGTGAATAGATTAACGTCTACACTCTTCTGTTGCTATATTACTTTTAAGGAATTTGATGGTTGATTAGTATTTGACTAATTAATCAGATTG
>Ga0209389_1003564_pt1 | contig 12613 bp, 7 predicted proteins | sample CowpearedBW_FD_187526 | JGI IMG/M metagenome (GOLD analysis project Ga0209389, IMG submission 187526) | Root nodule microbial communities of legume samples collected from California, USA - Cow pea red BW (SPAdes) (version 2) | ecosystem: Host-associated > Plants > Roots > Nodule | place: USA... | reverse complement strand
AAATGGATGCTTGTTGGTTGGCAGGAATGGTGGGGAGGAAAATAGAAGAAAAGTTACGTGGTTGGTTTAGGTTAAAAGCGGTGGAGTGCGTAGTGAAGTGTAGAACGATGTAGAATAGAACAGAATCCCGAATAGTACGATGCTGTTCTCTTTTGGCCCACGAACTCGATTCAAATGCACGCTTCTTTCGAATGTGAATAAATTCATACATATACCAGCGCAGTGCCACATGCTTTATTGCAAACTGCAACTGCAATTCCATGGCGACCACTGAGTCGGAGAAGCAGGTGATTGTGATCGGAATCGACGACAGTGATTTCAGCACCTACGCTCTCCAGTGGACTCTCGATCACTTGCTATCGCCAACCCTTAATCATAACTTCAAGCTTCTTCTTGTTTATGCCAAGCCTACTGTTTCCGCTTCGGTTGGTTTTGTTGGCCCTGGTACCACATCAATTCCAATGATGTTCCTGTTCCTGTTCCTGTTCCGTTCAGATATAGTAACCATTGTATAACTTTTAACTACATCGTAATGTTTTGCAGGAGCCTCTGAGGTTTTGCCTATTGTCGAAGCGGATTTGAAAAGAATAGCTGCCAAAGTCATCGACAATGCCAAAGATCTATGCCACAAGAAATCCGTATGAGAAACGTTTCTATGCTATCACTTTCTATTTCCAAACTTTGCTTATTTTTCAGCCTTTGCACGTATTTGTATATATGCATGCATATTGTTTGACATATTGTACCAAAGTTTAACCCGTTTATGTTTGCTGGTGTACGTGTTCTTGGACTGCATCTCATGGTTGTTTAGTTTAATTTAATGAGTCATTAGTTTTAGAACTATATATAATACAAATACATCTTTCCATCTCTGTAAGATACTCGGTATATATTTTTTATTTTTGTTCTTTCATCACATCAGATATTTTATAATTTTCTTTTCTATCTTTCTCTCTAAGTGCAGATGAACATGAAACATTTTCTTTAGCTTTATTTTATAGATTCCATGCGAGTTTAGTCTTCTTGTCGGATAATAAAGAGGTAATGGAATGTAATAAATAAAAAGCAACTGAAAATTGCCTAATAGTGCAGTGAAGATTTGCCTTTATAAATTTCCATTTTGAGGGAAAAGAAAGAGAAAATTACAGATAAGACAGAATGATGCTGTATAATTTGACTTCATTTTTTTGTTTTTTTGTTCAAGAACATGAAAATCGTATATATTATGTGGTTGGGTATACTGTTGCGATTGTTATCTGATGGCTAATTCAAACAGGTAAATGACGTATCAGTGGACGTGATGGAAGGTGATCCTAGGATTGTTCTTTGTGATGCTGTGGAGAAGCACCATGCTTCAATGCTGGTTGTGGGTAGTCATGGTTATGGGGCTCTAAAAAGGTACATTTTGATCCCAGATATTATTCCTTTGCATGACAATTTTTCATTTTTTTTTCTGAAATGTGTGAATAAGTGTAAGATATAATACAATGAGAGTATACCAAATGGTGTTCGTTCTCAAATGAACCAACATCATCACAAACTAAAACTTGCGAAGAAAATGAGTGATGTATTTCTTACCAAATAGCAGACTTTAAATCCATGGAAAGCATTGGCTCCATCTCTGCCTTTGTTTTTTTCCTGCAGAAGCCAGCTTGTAAAATTTGTCTTTTGTATTTGCTTTTTCACACATGAGTAGTGGAGAAAGTCACATGTGTTCACACTTCAAAATATCTTAACTCTTATCGGTTTTAACTTTGCAGGGCCGTTTTGGGCAGTGTAAGTGACTATTGTGCTCATCATGCACACTGCACTGTCATGATCGTGAAGAAGCCAAAGCACAAACACTGATCTCTTTGTCTGCACAACAATCAAACATCAATTACCAAAAGGGAAAATAAATGTTCTCAATATGTCATAAAATTTTTTGCTTCATGAACAGCAGACTTTTGAACTTTTAGGTTCATTTTAGTTTTTAATTTTCATAGTTAGAACCGACAAATAATGTACGTAACACTATGTTTTGTCTCTTACCAGCCACTTATATGGTGCTCGATCCTCTTCAAAAGCAGTTTGTTCATATAAATGTTACTGTTGTGTGTATAGATATATAGCTCTGTGATTCATCACATCAACTAGACTTATTTTTCTGGTATATGGTTTTTGAACAGGGTAATTAGATAATTGTCAATATATGCTGGTTGTGGATAAACATAGAAGATTTGTTGTGTTTTTATTATTAATTAGCAAGATAAAAGTTATACAATCGAAAGAATAAACGATTAAGGGTAGAAGAGAAAAGGGAAACGTGTGTAGTTTTGTTGTTATTAACACACCAAATTAAGGATATTCAACTTTCCTATAACATAGCTCTTGAACATAGTTAGAAAGTTTTGAAGGATAAGGTTCTGAAATATATTGCTATGAGCTTCATTGTTATTAATGGTGATTTTTGTGTTAGAATATACAGTTTTGGAGATTTATATAGATAATATTTGAAGGGTGTGTGAGTCCAAAACATTTGCTATCTTCATCTCGAAATAATTTGAACTCTTGATCATGTTGTCAGCATCAAACATAAGGTGACAAAATATAAATATATCTTCTCCATCTTATGGTTAGATTTTATACAAAGTGTAGTACAATAATACAGTCAACTGTTCAGAGATTTATCAAAATAAATATCGAGAAGCAATTGTTATTCTCTGACGAAAATCTGTTTATGTTTAAAATATAAACACATAATTCAATCTCTCTTCTCGTGTCCTTTTCTTTAATATTAAACGAACATTCCAAGTCAAATAGTAGGAGCTAACAATACTTTATTGATCACATGTAATTGTCGAGTATAAATTTACAAGGAAATTTGCAGGGGAACTAATTTATAAACTAATTAATAAGAATCATTTTAAAAGCAAGGTGTTGTAAAAATTGCATAACCATTTAAGGCAACAATTTCCAGAATCATTTTAAAAAATAAAAATCTAATTCTATGAAAAAAAAAGTTTAATGCACACACCCTCGTACACTTGACATCTTAAAGTTTCATTTTAAAAGCCTAAACAGCAAAGAAATTTAAGTAATAACTTAAAAAGAAGAAAAAAAATGATAACTTTCTCTCCACAAATTTACCGATTTTTCGTCCTAGAGAGTGTGACGTGGCTTAATGAAATCCTTGTAAAAATCATAGATTAAGAAATAAAATAACTTCGAAGAATAATAGCACCGTTAGGGGATTTGCGATTGTCCTTTGCACACATGTTCAAGTAAAAATATGTGTGAGACAATTCAATGCATGTATCATACTTATCACAACAATGAAAGCTTATTTATAGTTATTTTCTTTCTGTAGTTGTGAACGTTTAATCCTTGATAAATTGTAAATACATAATTTTAGTATTTTCTAGCAAAAGTGCATACATTTTCACATCGACAAATTCAGTAATAAATTTTAAATATTCTGTAAGTATTTAACATGTTTGTGAAATTTAAAAATAAATAAATTTACATATCTTTTACTGATTAAAGACCAAAGTTAGTAATATAAAGTATAAAGACTTCACCTTATTTGACTAAACACATAATTTAAAATGCATTGTCTTTTTATTAATTATAATGGCAAAAGATTAGAAAATCCATACGGAAAAAAAAAATCATGATTGAAGATAACAATGTGAACCGATAATGCAAATGAATGAAGACACTTTTAAGTTAATATATCCATCCATCACATACAAACTAGTAGTAGTAGCAAAATTATCTGATTACACGCTTTCATTGATTTTTGCAGAATCAAGTGAAATCCCAAATATCTGTTACACTGAAAGAAGATTGAAAACACCCATTTTAATTTTTAAGGAATACATTTTTTATTAATTAAAATTTATTACAACTAAATCATAACTAAAAGTTTGTTAATCAGTTTTAATATTTTGATTCATTTTAATCATAAGTAGTCTAAAATAAGTTTAATTGGGTTAGTGTACCCATAGATAGGAGTAGACCACTTATAGCAATATTAGGGAAGAGTGAAGATAGGATCAGTTATTTGCCATGAAAATTCTAAACCAAATCAAATCCAAACTTTCCGTGATACTCTCCTCAAACCCATGAAAACGTAATTAACCAATAACTGATATAATAAGCTTTAAATCACAGAATGAAATTGTAAGCTCGTGATGTAATAATTATTAACAAATTCCAAATGATGTAGTAATTTTCCTCTGCAATCCACGTATCACGAAGAAGAAGCTTTAGCGATGATAAAAAGAAAAAAAAAAATCGAGAAGGGGAAGAATAATTGGTGATGGAAACTTCAGAAGCAAAGATTTGCAATCTGACATGTAACGCTTAAAATAATGGAATGTGGTGATCTGAACGAAGGTGAATGAGTGGTGTGTTTATAGCAGAAACTCCGAAATGAAAATCACAGATAGAAAGATACATTGGTGAAAATAAAAATAAAAATGCAGTACAGAAGAAATGCAGAGTCTAAACGAGATTTGAAACAGAGAATTGTGGTGAGAATGAATGAATCAAGTGTACATGGGAACATCGGTCCAAGCACCGGAGACGTGTCCATTCTCGCAAACGTAGGCTCTCACCACAGGCTCTCCGTCGTCGTGAAAGCCGAAGACACGGCGGAGGCAGAAGGCGGAGTGGAGATCCCAGGTGAATTTGCAGGCGCAGAAGGCGCAGGGCAGATCCAGCTTCCTCTTGTTGCCGTCGTGAATGGTTCTCCAAACCCTAGTGCGTTTGAAGTTCTTGAAAACGCCTCTGAAGAGGCGGTACTTCCTCTTCTCCTCCTTGTGCACGCAACCAGGCCAGTCGCAAACGTACAGGATATCGTCGCGGAACTGCCTCCCGAGCAGCTTGCTCCCCTGCTCCCGGCTCAGGCTCCAGCTCCCCGACGCCAGGTGCGACCGCCACGCGCGCGACACCTTCCGCTTCTTGCACGGGCCATTCGAAACCACGCCCGCGCTCACCGGCTCCTCCAGCCGCGGCGCCTCCGACTCCGTCGCCACGTAGAGCGTGTCGTAGTATAGGTCATCAAAAAGCGACCAACACGAGGAAGAGCAGGAAGAGGTATTCGAATCGGAGACCGTCTGTAGAGATTGAGGTTGCGATGGCGGCGGCGGCGGCGGAGGATTGGAGGGAGAAGAGTGGTTGATAAGGTCAGGGCCGAGGTCCCGTTCGAGTCCGAAATCGGAGGTATCGAAGAGGAGGCCGGCGTGGCGGAGGCCGGGGCAGCAGAAGGCGAGTTTGTGGAGGGAGAGCGGCGGGTGGTCGGAGGCGGAGAGGAGGTCGGAGGGGATGGAGCGGGAGCATTTGGACTTCCAACAGAAATCGGCTATGAGGGAAGAGAATTTGGTGCAGACACAGGCCAAGCGAGCCCAGTGGCGAGGATCGTCTTCGAGATTGTAGAAGATGTTCAAAACGATGTCGTCGGTTAGTTCCGAGAACACGTTTTTCTCTTCCTTACTAACCATCTTCTTCTCTCTCAAACTTCTCTTTTTTTTTTTTTTTTATTTTTTTTTTTTTTTTAGTTTGGCTTTTGTCACCGTTCCTTCATTCCATTATTAAATTATGCGGACACAAAGCATTTCACACCACACGAATGAGGACCACACAAAAAAAAGGGCATTCAAAATATTATTTTTTTCGGTGCTTTTCTCCTTGCTTTCTTCTTAAGTATAAAAGTATCTATCGATTCACATAGATTAACTAAGTCAAATATTAGTAAGAAAGGTAGAAGATTACTTCACTCCTCCTTTTTTATATCATCCACTGGGATTTACTTCTATAATATTAAGTAATTCAGTTTTTTTCTTTTTTTGTCATTGGGTGAAAATAGATAAACTTTAACTCGAATTTTAATTACAAAACAATACAAAAAAAATTGAGGTAACCTGTCTAAATTTTTATTTATTTTTTTGTCTTAAATACATTTTTTGTCATTTTCGTAGTGTTTATTGCGGATGGTCTCATCTTGACAAAATGATTTAAATGGTCATCATAAAATGATTCTTATTTTCTTAATTATTTTATTTAGTCCTTTTTCTGTGACGTCATTTAAGTCAGTAACGGAGCACTGTAAGCACTGTATAGGTGATACTGTTTGTATTACGATACATTGGGGTGTTACATGTACTACAGGTTCCCTTGCTGATTTAAAAGGCGTTACAGAAAATAAACAAATAATATACGAATCACGAAGATAAGGATTATTTTAAACATTCGGTAGAAATGATGATATTTTAAACATTATGTCAGAATAAGACCATCCGTAATATACACCACGAAAATGATAGCGAAAAAGGTATTTAAGTTTTTTTTTTCTTTTTCATGCCCGTTTTAATATTTTAATTATATTTTCAATTATTTTTAACATTTATCTTTTTGTGATAAACTATACATATATTCGTACATGCATAAACCTGTTATCTGTATGTTCTACGATCAACATCAGAATAATATTTTAGTACTGATTAATCAAATACTTTCATTATATTACTTAGCTTTAAAAAAAATCTAAAAATGAGAATATGATTATTGGTTCTCTTTTTCACTTTAAAAAATGTTATTTTTAAATTATTTTTTACGTCATGCAGGTGATAATTGCCAAACAAGGCAAACGTAATTAATTGAGAACACAAAAAGTAATTTTTGATTAATTAAAATTTAAAACATTTAATAAATTATATTAAATATTAAATTAATATATTGATTAGTTTTTGATATATTCATATCAAGTAAAGGACATATTATAGAAAAACTTGTGGTGATTACATGCTATTAAATTATTAAAAAAATAACTTTCTTATCTTTTCTATTCTGTGTATTCACTTGTTTAAGTGAACTACTTAATCCAATTTCGTTGATATTACATGTCAGATAAAATTAAATGTTCTGCACAAAAATTTTACTTTTATTAAAATTGCCAATTACTTTTATAAATTTTACAATTAACTTAAATGTTAATGTTTAAAATTTTTCTTTGTTAATATTTTCCTTTATAACATAAAATGTTTTAAAAAAATTAGTTTATTGATGTAAGTGGCCGAGGCAAATTCACCTTCAGGTATTCTAATGGAAGACTTATCGTTTAATTTTTAAAAAAATTAACATTTACAAGCCACTCCATTAAAAATGACTTAGTAAATATTAAATAAAAAGTAAATTAAATAGTTTAAATTACTTTTCTTTAACCTTTGTCACTTTCATCGTATGTATGAGTATTCTTTAAAGAAATAAAATAAAATATACTAAGGCAAGTTACATTAATCAACTAGGACGAAATGTTTTTAAGAAAGAAAAAAAAATGAGTTTAACTCTTATAAAATCGAAGTTAGCTTGCATACAAGTTGAAAAGAAATAAAATATAGATGTAAACTTTTTTACAAATTAATTCATACATAAAATAGTTTTAACTTTAAAAGGAGATGACTTTAATTTAGTTTTTTTTTTCTCTAAAAATAGAAAATTCGTATAAGACAGATGATTAACTACTATTTCATACCTTTAAAAGTAAAACTTTACGCATAGATAAGTAAGTTTATTACTCAATGGTAAATATTAGTTGCACTAATACATGAAAATTTTGAAGAGAAAATAAAAATGGTTCAAATGGAATTACACATACTATAAGTATGGAGAAAGGTTCATTAACGATTTGTTAGGAAAGTAATAAAGACAGAAAAAAAAAGGAGAAATAAAAAATAAAATTGCTTTTAAGATAATTATTTTATTAATAATATTATTTATTATAATAGTGGAATAAATAAGGAAATATTCATAATTAATTATGAAATTAATTTTTACTTCGATTAAAAAAAACAAAACATGATCCTTTGCACCGTTACACTAACACTATGAATGAAATAGAGAACTTATCACATAGAAAGGTGTTAGTGTCTATGAATTGGAAAATACCTTGAGTAGATATCAATGAAAAAACCATAAGAACAATTAAGTTTCAGATATCTTTCTTCCATTTCATATTTTAACCAGTTTACTAAAGTTTTTCTACCAGCAGAAACTTGAGAATAAAAAAACTAATATAGCTTAAAGAAAACAATTAATTAGTCTAATAGGTGCGAATAAGCTACTAGACTGGAAAGATGGAGCAATTTATTGGTAATAATTTTACTATATTACCTTCTAATTATTATAAATTTTTTTTATTTTCTTAATTACTAACATAACAGCAAAATATCAATGTGTAATTATATTAAAAATAAACAGGTGAATTATCGATGTATTTCACCCATAGAAAATAATTTTTTATAATAAATCATATAAAGTTTTAAGAAAATAAATAAACAAATTGATGATAGTAATTGTAGTATATAGCTATTTTTGGTTCCTCAAGTTTTAGTGAATTTTGGAATTAGTCCCTCTTTAAAATTTTATATCCTTCTTACCAAATTTTGTTAAGTTTATTTGAAATTTTAAATACATTTTATAATAATATTTGAGTTAACATTAAGCGAAAATGTGTCGGCGTAAACAATTTAAATATTATAATAAAATGCATTTGAAACGTCAGATAAACTTAACAAAATTTGATTAAAATGACTAAATTCACGTATTTTTAAAGATAAAGGACTAAATTGATCAAAAATTTTAAAGAAAAATTAATTTCAAATTTCAGATTTAACTCTTAAAAATTTATAATTTATATATAGAAGTGTTGTGCAGCAATAAGAGGAATGAAGAAAATGGAAACAAATCATGAGAAGAAAAGACGTTTATAGATTGTCTAAGAGAGAAGAAAAGGGCATTTATAGTGTTGTCAAAACTTATCTCCGAAGAATTGACTTATTATAGGTATTATAGGTTGAGATAAAAATTTTGTAACCTAATTGGATCTTCATTAATAAATTAGTTGGTAGACTTGCTTTATTTTTTTTATTTTTTTCATGCACTTATTATATAGTACAAAGATTGACTGAATTTATTTTTGTAAAATATTACAATTAAATTATTTATCTATTTTATCAAACATTAACTTTGAGAAACAAATAAATTAACCATTCGAAATATTTAAACATTATTATAAATTTATTATAAAAAAATAATAAAAGATTCTTGTCGACATGTTTAACATACTTAAATCCATTTAGGTCGCAAATTAAGTGAGAAAACATATCTCAAGTCGAACTCGCAATGACTCAAAGTGACACATAGAAGTGAATTGAGGGTCCATGATTGAGTGAGTGAAGAGAAGAGAAGAGAGAAGAGAAGAGAGAAGACATGATATGATATAAAGATAAAGGAGAGCCACAGAAGGAGGACAGACCAACCACCACTTATCTCACTCACTCACTCACTCACTCCTTTTCATTTGACTTGACAATCAACTTGTCCCTATACGCCTATGCCTCTACCACAATAAATCACAACCTTTTTTTACTTTATGCACTAACCTTAAATCTCATCTAACTCAACCTTTTAAATCAATCATTCGCGAAAACACATTTATCAATCATCAAAAAAATCTACAACATTTAAACTATTTTGCATCATAATCACCTTCATCTTTCATTTGCAAAACATATACACTACTTTTATTTTCAGATACACCACGACCACAGAAGCCACACACAACAGAATAAGAGACTTAAGACTTTCTTTCACTGTATGATTTTATAACTAGGAATCGTATTCTTCTTAGAATATTATACTTTACTATATTATGCCAAAAACTATATTCATGCAAATTCGTTAAATAATGATTTTCCTTATAAATTTAAATCTACTCCATTAACAAATTTTAGAAAATAGAAGAATGCACAAGCCGTTCTCGACAATAACTTGTATTACTGTTCCTAAACAAAAACAATTCTACACGTGAAAAGCACACCTCTCCTGGGGATAAAATTATATTTTTCATAAGCACTTTATTCTCATCTTGGCATTACCGGATATGTAAATAAGAAATGACGTATAAGCAGACATCTCGCAAGAATTTCAGGAAATTCAAAGAAAACTTCTAAAATTATTTAAACTATCGCAAAATAATCGTTTTATTACAATAAACTTCTGATAAACTTAACTAAGTAATATTATATTTTATAAATCCTCGTTAGATTCGACAGTTTGACAAACAGGTAACTCCCCAAGTATCTAACCAAAGACAACCTTAAGATTCAAACCCTGATTAGAAAAGTTTTCAGGCCCTTTCTCCAATTGTATACAAGAAAACAATCAAACATATAAATTATGCAGAGTTCTTGCAATATATGTCATCGTCTAAGTTACTCAAACCAAATAATAACAATGTAACAGGTCTATTACAGAAATCTAAGGTCTGTCAAATCCTCAGTATTTAAAACTAGGTCGCCAATAGGTAGAAGTCTCAAGTCCAATATCAAACATAAAATCAAATAAGTGTTTTTCATGGCTAATGTCAATTTTACTAGAAAACTTGGTGGTAGCACTCACCACGTCCATAACTTCATCGATTGCAACAATCAGAGCTCACCTGCAAGACCAAGCTCAATTAGATCCGGAGAAATAAAATTTAAACTGACCAAGTTAAAGAGCCCATAGACAAAATCATGCAGAGATTATCAGAGTTCCAAGATACAGACCGAGACAAACTTTTACTCCTGCTTCTGCTCCTACTCGGACTCCTGCTAGCACTGCGCCTTTTGGGACTTTTATTACGCTGCCACACAATACAAATAATTGGAGGGGGGAAAGATTACCCAGTGTACTAAAATTGTATTTCAAAACAAAACCTACTAATAAACGTTAAAACATGCTTCCTAAGGCCCTATATAATACCCACCCCTGCAGTAATAAAAAAAAAATCTTCGAAGCCATAAAAGTTCACCATTATACATGCTTAAAAGTAAAAAACCAGACAAACCGCTCTATTATGCAAATCATAACAGAATAATAATCTTGAGACGAAGTTAAGTTACACTCACAGAGGGCAATGGAGATCTGGACCTGGACCGTGATCTGCAAAAGTTCCACAAACAACAGAATTTAAAATCCGCAAGTTCCCTTATCAAATTGATCCAACGGCCTTGATGCCTCTTCCATGTCAGTTAACATATTACAAAAAGGTAAAACCAAGCATCACAAAATATAAAAAGACCAACACAGAAGACTAGAAAAAGGTAAAGTATATCGCATAGAATGATGAAAAATGAATAAAAATAGACCATTTCAGGGCGACATATTAAGGCACCAATTATCATGAGAAAAGAAATCTTCCCTACTGCACCACAAAATCCAGAGAATCCAGATGGTGCATCCTATTGGCTTGGCAAATCTTGAAGCCCACATTGTAATGAAATTGTCCCTATTGCTCATTGGAGGTGATTTTCAAATCCCAATTGCCTTTATAAACAATCCAGCTCTATATGGCAATCCATGATCTCCTTGGTCCCCAATCTAGCACCCATGGACATTTACATGCTAAAAGTATTAGAATAGATGAACTGTGAAGGTATCCAAAGTCGCCCATTCTAAAAAATATCATACCTCCACAACAAAATGAGTTGCAGACAATTGAACCAAATCCCACCAAGATCCTAATTTCCAATTTCCAGTATGCTGCATGTTTCCATATCTAAGAGTTAACAAAACAAAGGAATCTTTACAAAAACAAAAAGGAAACTGAGAACACTCTGACATTGAGGCAAGTTTCACCAAGTTCCGCACGAACAAAGCAAGATAGGGGAAAATTGACTAAGGGCGGGAATGTGAAGGGGACAACAGTTTTGTGTCACGAAAAAAAAATATTAAATCTGAATTTCATAGAGAAACAATAAATAATTTATTTACAAGAAGATTCTCTATGACTTTCAATATTAATGAAAGCTGTTAAAAGAAACTAGTTCCAGTTTTTTATTCCTAAGAAGACAAACAACAGACTGTAAAACAAAACAACTGACTTCACAAGGACAAATAAAAATGAAATTAATTTTATTAATCAAAGAAATTTGCCACATGGTGGGCCTGAACTTAATTTAATAAATTCAACAATTGATCTCTATTTATTCCTATTCCAATCATTATCAAAAATTCAAAAAAAGAAATCCCTAAGTTAGCAGTGTGCAGTCATTAAAATGCCTCTTCTGGTCTTTTCATCTCTGCACACTGGTGAACAGGCTACGAAACTCTAAACACATCAATATGGTCATCAAGTCGGCCACCCATACTGTCATTACATCGTGATACCAAATAATTTATGAATAAAATAATACTTGGAAATATAAGTAGCCAGACAATTAGTATTTGACAAGAAACTGCACTTTCAAAACATTTCATACCCTGACAACGAACGAGACTTTGATCTTGAACGAGAACGGGCAGGAGATCTTGATGGAGATTTAGCAGGTGAACGCTGTGAAGATTTACCCTTAGGAGATTTGCTGCACAGAACAAGTTTATCAACAGGTTAACAATGAATTAAAATAAGGAATATTTTTTATTTAAAATACATATTGTATAGACCTTTGGCTCCGGTCTCGACTGTAACTACGGCTGCGGCTGCGGCTGCGGCTATAGCTTCTTCCTCTAGAATGAGATGGGCCACGGCTAGGACTTCTAGACGAGTCCCGCCTTGAATCATATTCCCTCACCTATATATATATGG